>VFQN01000866.1_pt1 | contig 54162 bp, 56 predicted proteins | sample 3512371 | NCBI WGS metagenome assembly VFQN01 (sample SAMN10412370, study PRJNA504923) | tailings metagenome | isolation source: Replicate 2 from Balatoc abandoned mine | place: Philippines: Itogon, Benguet | collected 2017-08-28
GACGTTCCGGCCGCTCGCCGCGGCCCGCTACCGCCGCCCTATCGAAAGATCCGGGCTAGCGCGTGGAGGCCACCAGGCGGAGCGTGATCCGGGTGGTGACGGTCATCGACCCGATCGGGGTGTCGGAGAGGGCGATCGGGGTCGTCGTGGTGCCCTTCAGGACGACCTTCGTGCGGTTGCCCGTGAACTGGCGCCGCAGCGAGTTGCGGTTGATGCGGATCGTCAGCTCGTTCTCGAGGCCCGCCGGCTGGGCGGGGCGCACCGCGACGATGTCGCGCCGCGGGTTGCACCGGTTGCGGTCCATGAAGCCGATCTCGTCCTGGATCCGCTCGAGCGCGTTGGGGCCCTCGACGGTCGGGTAGACGAACCTCGGGTTGCCCCGCGGCGCGGTGCGCGCCATGAAGACCCGCATCTCCCGCTCGTCGGGATCCGTGACGACCGGGCCGCGGAAGGTGCACGTGTTCCCGTTGTGCGTCACCGAGCCCGACTGGGTGGCCGTCTGCGCGGCGATGTCGATCAGCTGGCCGCTGGCGGCCGCGTTGCGGCCGAAGAACGCGTCGGTGTTGCCGCCCCTGGCCGGGAAGTCGACCCGGAAGCGGTGGCGACCCACCGGCGCCGTGAACCGGAACGTCGCGCGCGACTGGTAGGTCACGCTCGGCGTGGTGGCCGACAGCGACGACGTCTGGCGGATCTCGGTGACCGAATAGGTCGATGACGCGGCCTGCGCCGTGGTGGCCAGTGCACCCGCGGCGACGGCCGCGGCCGCCACGGCGGCCACGCGGAGGACGGGGCGTCTGCTCATGGTCCCTCTCCCAGGTCCGGCACGCGGACGCGGGTCCACGGTGCGCGTTCGGCGAACGCGCCCGAAGCTACGGGCGCGAGGGCGCCGCCGGGACCACCCGATCGTGCAGTTCGCCGCCCCGATCGCCCAGGGCCGCGCGGGGCCCCGAGGCCGCGCCTACCACCAGCGCCAGGTGACGGGGTCGGCCAGGTCCGAGGCGGTGAGGTCGAGCCGGATGACGTCGCCCGGGGCGACCGGCCGGGTCTCGACCCGCAGGAGGAAGGTCCCCCACGAGGTGGCCGCGGAGTCGGGCGACGACGTGAAGGCGATCCGGTCGTCGAAGGCGGCGCGGAAGTAGACGACGAAGCCGTCGAAGTGGCCCGCGGTCGTCACCGGGCGCTCGTAGGAGATGCGCGTCGGCAGGTCGGCGGGGGTGGCGGTCATGAGGTCGACCGAGACGACCGGCGCCGGCTCGGCGAGGAAGTGGCCGAACGGGAACGGGCGGAAGTTCTTCAGCCGGTACCCGGTCGGCTGCCGGGGCTCGAGGTCGCGCATGACGCCGAAGTCGAGGCCGTGGAGGTCGGTCTGCTGCCAGGCGAACGGCGCCCGCATGTCCTCCCGCAGCTGCACCGGCTCGATGAAGAGGTCGAGGAGGGCGGGGTGGATGCGCCCGCCGGGCCTCAGCACCCGGTTCCGCAGGTCCGCGATGTTCTCCACCACCCTCTCGTCGAACAGGGCGTCGCCGATCTGCTCGTGGACGATGACGTCCACGCCCTCGGACGGGGCGAACGACCGGCTGTTGACGCGGTGGAACTCGACGTTGGTGATGCCGTTCGCCGCGGCGACCCGGATCGCCTCCTCGATGATCGGCCCGTGCTCGATCGCGTGGACGCGGCGGGCGCGGCGGGCGGCGAGGAGGGCGAGGACGCCCGAGCCGGTGCCGAGGTCGGCGACCACGTCGTCGGGGCCGATCAACGTCGAGAGGGCCTCGTGGTACGCGTCGACGCGTACCCGGTCGGCCAGCATGCGATCGTGCTGGTAGAGGTCCGCGAAGATCATGCGGTTGCGGAGGTTGTAGACGAGGCGCCGGGCGCGCGGGTTCCGCGCGAGCCGCGCCCGCAGCCGGACCGGCACCTCCGCGAGCGTCTGGCCCACCGACCTGCGCTGCCTGCCCATCACGACCTCCCCGCGGCCGCCCGCCGCCGCCGGCGGGTCGACGGCTCCGTCGCCACCCCGTCCCCCTCGACCGGGGCCCGGGCGCTCTTGAGCCGCACGGCCCGCGAGTGCGCCGGTGCCCGGCGGGTCCGTCCGAGGTCCGTTGCTACGCTGGCGGCGATGGGCCAGGGCCCCCTCTCCCCCAGCTACGCGAGCGGACACGACTTCGCGATCGAGGTCGAGGGGGTGCGCTTCCGCTTCAACGCGGACGACTTCGCCGCCCGCACGGGCTCGGCCGCCGCGCGGCTCGGCCTGGTGGCCCGCGAGCACCTCACGCCGGGGCTGCTGGAGGACCTGGTGGCGCTGACCGCCCATGGGCGCATCGCCCGGCCGCGCACCGGGCTTGCGGACCACGTCGCCCGCCACCCCCAGCTGGCCGACGCCGGCACGGGGGGAGCCGTCCACTGGCTGCGGCGGACCGTCTTCAGAGGTGCCTGGATCGACCAGCAGGTGCGCGACGGCGTGCTGGCGCCGGTGTGGGACGACGCGCTCGGATTCCGCTTCCGCAGCGTCGGCACCGGCGACTGGGCGGCCGAGGAGCCGAACGCCCCCGACTGGCGGGCGCTCGCCTACGCGGGCGGCCCCCCATGACGCCCGGGGCCCAGAGCCCGCAGGAGGTGCTCGAGGCCGTCCGGCGCCTCGAGGCCGACCTCGACGCCATCCGCGCCCGTGCCCGCGAGCGCGAGCGCGACCTCCAGGACGTCCGGCGCGCCATCGCCGCCGACGCCGCGCGCGAGCGCCAGGCGCTCGTCGAGGACATGGAGCGCCTGGTGGAGCTGATCGGCACCAGCTGGCGCGCGACGCACGACCAGATCGCCGCGCTCGCCCAGGAGGTCGCGGGCCTGCGCGACTTCGCCGAGCGCACCGCCGGCAGCCTTCGCGACGCCCGCGTCGAGCTGCACCTCGCCCCGCCCGTCAACGGCCGCCACTGACGGCGACCCGCCGCGGGCGCGGCGGGTCAGTCGCTCGGGTGCAGCGCCCCCTGGAGGGCGGCCATCGAGCGGGCGAAGAGCAGCCCCATCGCGTCAGCGGCCTCGTCGGGCCCCGGCTGCGGCTGGAGCGTGGCCATCGCGGCCGACGCCAGCACCACTGCCTGCTGGATGACCTGCCACCGGTCGACGACCGCGGCCTGCCCCCCGCTCTCGGCCTGCATCTCCTGGAAGGCCTCGCGCTGCGCGCGCATCAGCTCCTTCAGGCGCTCCTTGAACTCCTCGCCCGCGCCCTCGCCGAACGCGAAGGGGAACGGGAAGTCGTCGTCGTTGCTCATCGGTGCACCTCTACAGCCGGATCTCCCGGATGATGGCCGGGCTCAGCAGATGCACGGTATCGATGAACCGCACCGTGTTGCCCACCAGGTCCATCACGATCGAGTGGGTGCGCGCGCCGTCGGCGAAATAGCGCACCCCCTTCAGCAGGTTGCCGTCGGTGACACCGGTCGCGATCACGTAGAGCGGCGCAGGGGCGAGGTCGCGCGTGCCCATCACGCGGCCGTCGTCCTGCATGCCGAAGGCCGCCATCTTCTCGCGGTCGGCGTCGTGGCGCGGCGCCATCTTGGCCTGGATCTCGGCGCCGAGGCACTCGAGCGCCGCCGCGGTGATGACGCCCTCGGTGGACCCGCCCATGCCGACGTAGACGTGGTCGCCGGTGCCGCGCACGGCCACCGACAGGCTCGCGGTGATGTCGCCGTCGGGGATCAGGCGGATGCGCGCGCCGGCGGCGCGGATCTCGTCGATCAGGTCGGCGTGGCGCGGGCGGTCGAGCACGATCGCGGTGGTGTCGCGCAGCGCGCGGCCGTAGCAGCGGGCCACGATCTCGAGCGTCTCGCCGATCGGCGCCTGGATGTTCACCCGGCCGCGGGCCGTGGCGCCGACCACGAGCTTCTGCATGTAGATGTCCGGCGCCGGCATCAGGCCGCCCGGCTCGCCGATGGCGCAGATCGCCACGGCGCCGCTGTCGCCGCGGGCCACCAGGTCGGTGCCCTCGAGCGGGTCGACGGCGATCTCGCACTCCATGCCGCCGCGGCCGAGCACCTCGCCGACGTAGAGCTCGGGGGCCTCGTCCTTCTGGCCCTCGCCGATGACGACGGTGCCGGTGATGGGCATCTCGCCGAGCGCCTCGCGCATCGCGTCGACCGCCGCCTGGTCGGCGGCGTGGTTGTCGCCGCGGCCGAGCCAGCGGGCCGACGCGATGGCCGCCTGCTCGGTGACCTTCAGGAAGTCGACCGCGGCGACCGACAGTCCCGCGCCCTCCTGCTCCGCCGCCACCGCTAGGCCCCCGCCGCCGTGCGGGCGGCGCGCGCCTCGAAGTCCTTCGTGAAGGTGGCCGTGCCGGCCTCGGTCAGCGGGTGCCGCAGCATCTGGTGGAAGACCTTCGGCGGGATGGTGGCGATGTCGGCGCCCATCCGGGCCGCCTCCTCCACGTGCACCGGGGTGCGGATCGAGGCGGCGAGCACCTCGGTGTCGTAGATCGACGACTCCAGGGCCTCCACGATCGTGCGCAGGCACTCCAGCCCGTTCTGACCGATGTCGTCGAACCGCCCGACGAACGGCGACACGAACGCGGCGCCCGAGGCCGACGCCAGCAGCGCCTGCGCCGCCGTGAAGACGAGCGTCATGTTCACGCGGATGTCGTCCGCCGCCAGGACCGACGTCGCGGCGAGGCCCTCGTCGGACATCGGCAGCTTCACCACGATGTTCGGGTGGATCGCCGCCAGCCGGCGACCCTCGGTCACCATGTCCGCGCGGTCGACGGCGACCACCTCGGCCGAGATGGGGCCGTCGACGAGCTCGCAGACCCGCCGGTAGATGTCGTCGGGATCACCCTCGACCTTGGCGAGCAGGCTCGGGTTGGTGGTGACGCCGGCCAGCACGCCCCATCCCGCGATCTCCTCGATCTCGGTGAGATCCGCCGTGTCCACGAAGAGCTTCATTCCCCTGCCTCTTCCCTCGGTGACGAGCCCTGGCCCGCGCGAGGCTAGCAGCGGGGGGTGGTCACTTCACGACCTCGAACCACTGCTCCGCGGTCCCCCGTGCGAGCGCCTCGCACACCCGCAGCGCGTCCGCCATGAACGCCACGTCGTGCACGCGGAAGAGCGACGCTCCCCGCAGGCGGCACCACACGAGGCCCGCCGCGGTGCCGGCGAGCCGGTCGGGGGCCGCGCGCCCGGTGAGCGCGCCGAGCACCTTCTTGTTCGAGATCGGCACCAGCACCGGGCGGCCGAGGGCCACGACCTCGTCGATGCGGTGCAGCAGTTCGAGGTCCTGCGGAGGCGACTTGCCGAGGCCGACGCCGGGGTCGATCACGATGCGGCGCGCGGGGATCCCGGCGTGGTCCGCCATCGCCATCCGCGCGCGCGCCCAGGCGGCGACGGCGGCGGGGACGTCGACGTCCGGGAAGGTGGTCGGGCGCACCTTGGGGGGCCCGAAGAAGTGGGTCAGCACGACGCCGGCGCCGCCCGCGGCGACGACCGCGGCCATCGCGGGGTCGCGCAGGCCGGTCGGGTCGTTGACGATCGCCGCGCCGGCGGCGATCGCGGCCTCGGCGACGGGCGCCTTGAAGGTGTCGACCGCCACCGGCACGGGCATTGTCGCCGCAAGGCGCGCGATGACCGGCACCACGCGGTCGATCTCCACCTCGACCGGCGTGTGCTCCGAGAAGCGCAGCGACTCGCCGCCGACCTCGACGACGTCCGCGCCGGCCGCCGCCAGCGCCTCGCCGTGGGCGACGGCGCGGTCGGTGCCGGCGCTGACGCCGCCGTCGCTGAACGAGTCGGGGTTGGCGTTGACGATGCCCACCAGGCGCCCGCGGGAGCAGTCCAGCACGCCGCCCGCGTGCTCCCAGTCGGTCGCCGCCGGGCTCACCCCACCGCGCGCGCCAGGCGCAGGTCGGCGCCGCCGGTCCAGCGCGCGCGCACGCCGGCGGCGCTCGGCCGCGAGGGCCGCACGCGGGCGGCGACCCCGGCGGCGTGCAGGGCCGCCTCCACGTCGGCGGCGACCCGCTCGGACGCGTCGGGGCGCACCCACATCAGCACCGAGGGCCCGGAGCCGGAGATGGTCGCACCCAGGCAGCCCTCGCCGTCGACGACCGACCGCACGGCCGCGAGGCCCTCGATCAGCGGGCCGCGGTGCGGCTCGTGGATCCGGTCGGCGAGCAGGGCGGGCAGGTCCTCCACCCGGCCGTCGCACAGCGCGAGCGTCAGGCCCACGGCGTTGGCGAGCGTCGCCGTGACGTCGGCGAGGGGCACGGCGTCCGGGAGCGCCCGCCGCGCCGCGTCGGTGGAGACGCGGCCCTCGGGGATGACGGCGAGGAACGCGAGCCCCTCGGGCACCGGGAGGGGCCGCGCGACCGGGCCGGGCGCCACGGCGACCATCCCGCCGGTCAGGCAGGCGGCGGCGTTGTCGGCGTGCCCCTCGATCTCCGTCGCCCGCGCCAGCAGGTCGTCGGGGGTCCAGCGCAGGCCGCCGATGGCGTTGGCCGCCACCAGCCCCGAGCAGACGGCCGCGGCCGACGAGCCCAGGCCGCGGCCGAGCGGGATGCGGTTGCGGCACTCGACGTGGAGGCCGTCGAGCGAGCCGAGGCCGGCGGCGAGCGCGCGGCAGACGAGGTTGGTGCCGTCCTCGGGCACCTCGCCCGCCCCCTCGCCGGTGACCGTGACGGCGAGCGGGCCCGGTCGGCGCGACACGACGACGGCGTTGCCGAGGTCGAGGGCGACGGCGAGGCAGTCGAAGCCGGGGCCGAGGTTGGCCGAGGTGGCCGGCGCGCTCACGGTGAGCGCCTCGGGCGCCGCGCCCTCACCCACCGAAGACGGCCTCCTCGACGGCGTCGATGTCGGCGGGCAGGCGCCGCACCGGCTCGGCGTTGGCGATGGCGGTGTCGGGGTCCTTGAGGCCGTGGCCCGTCAGGACGCACACGACCGTCTCGCCGGGGACCAGGTCGCCCGCCTGCGCCCGCTTGAGCAGCCCGGCGACCGAGGCGGCCGACGCCGGCTCGCAGAAGATGCCCTCCAGCGTGGCCAGCATGGCGTAGGCCTCCATGATCTCCGTGTCGGTCACCGCCGCGACGCCGCCGCCCGAGGCGCGCATCGCCTCGAGGGCCTGCGCGCCACGGGCGGGGGCGCCGATGCGGATGGCCGTGGCGATCGTCTCGGGGCGGGCGACGGGCGCACCCTCCACGAGCGGCGCGGCGCCCGCGGCCTGGAAGCCGTAGAGCCGGGGCAGGCGGCGCGAGCGCTCGGCCTCGCGATACGCCTGGAAGCCGAGCCAGTAGGCGCTGATGTTGCCCGCGTTGCCCACCGGGATGCAGAGCACGTCGGGAGCGTCGCCGAGGTCGTCGCAGACCTCGAACGCGCCCGTGCGCTGCCCGTCGATGCGGTACTCGTTGAGCGAGTTGACGAGCGAGATCGGGTGGCGCTCGACCAGGCCGCGCACCACGCGCAGCGCGTCGTCGAACGAGCCGTCCAGCGAGAGCACCCGGGCGCCGTGGGCCAGCGCCTGCGCCAGCTTGCCGGCGGCGATCTTCCCCTCCGGGATGACCACGGCCACCGTGAGGCCCGCGCGGGCGGCATAAGCGGCCGCCGACGCCGACGTGTTGCCGGTGGAGGCGCAGATGACCGCGGTGGCGCCCTCCTCGACGGCCTTCGACACCGCCATCGTCATGCCGCGGTCCTTGAAGGAGCCGGTGGGGTTCATCCCCTCGAACTTGGCGTGCACCTGCACGCCGAGGCGCTCGGAGAGGCGCGGCAGCGGCACCAGCGGGGTGCCGCCCTCGCCGAGCGAGACGACGGGCGTCGCCGCGGTCACCGGCAGGAAGTCGCGGTAGCGCTCGATCAGCGGGATCATCCGCCCTCCCCCGACCCGAGCACGCGCAGCATCACGGGCTCGCCGCGCACCTCCTCGAGGCCCCGGATGCGCTCGAGGGCCGCCGCCATGCGGCGCTCGGTGCCCGCGTGCAGCACGAGGACGAGGCTCGCGCCGTCGCCGGAGCCGCTCTGGACGACGCTGCGGATGGAGAGGTCCTCCTCGGCGAAGACGGATGCGATGCGGGCGAGGACGCCCGGGCGGTCGGCGACGGACATGCGAAGGTAGAAGGCCGAGCGCACGTCCCCGACGGGCGCGATCGGCCGGCCGGCGTCGGCGAGCGCGTTGTGCAGGAACGAACCCTGGTGGGTGCCGAGGATCGACAGCACGTCGGCGAGCACCGCCGACGCCGTCTCGTCGCCCCCCGCCCCCGGGCCCACGAGCATGATCTCACGCGTCGCGCGCGACTCCAGCAGGACCGCGTTGTCGGGGCCCGCGACGGAGGCCAGCCGGTGCCCGGCCGGCACCAGCGCGGGGTGCACACGCACGCTGACGGCGCCGTCGACCAGGCGGGCCACCCCGAGGAGCTTGACGACGAAGCCGAGGGCCGCGGCCTGCTCGATGTCCTCGGCCTGGAGGCGGTCGATGCCCTCGTAGGGCACGTCGTCCAGGTGCACGCGGGTGTGGAAGGCGATCGAGGAGAGGATCGCCATCTTTGCCGCGGCGTCGGCCCCGCCCACGTCCTCGGTGGGGTCGGCCTCGGCGTAGCCCAGCTCCTGCGCGCGCTCGAGGGCCGTCCCGTAGGCGAGGCCCGAGCGGGCCATCTCGGTGAGGATGAAGTTCGTCGTGCCGTTGACGATCCCCGTCACCGCGGTGATCTCGGCGGCGAGCAGCGACTCGCGCAGCACCTTGATGACGGGGATCGCGGCACAGGCGGACGCCTCGAAGCGCAGCTCGGCGCCCGCGTCCTGCGCCGCCGCCAGCAGCTCGGGGCCGTGGCGGGAGAGCAGCTGCTTGTTGGCCGTGACCACCGAGGCCCCGCGTGCGAGGGCGCGGCGGAGGTGGCCGAGGGTCGGGTCGAGCCCGCCCATGACCTCGATCACGATCGCGATCGAGGGGTCGTCGAGGACGTCGGCGGGGTCGGTGGTGAGCAGGGCCGGGTCGACGCCGGGCCGGGCGCGGGAGGCGTCGCGCACCAGCACCCTCGCCACCTCCAGGCGGTGCCCCGATGCGCGCTCGATGGTGGCGCCGCCCTCGCCGATGAGGCGCACCACCGCCTGCCCGACGGTGCCGCAGCCGAGCAGGCCGACGCGCACGGGGCCGTCCCCGCTGGCGGCGGCCGCGCTCACACGTCCCGCGCGATCAGGTCGGCGTAGGTCTCGCGGCGCGTCACGAGCCGTGCGCGGCCCTCGTCGACGAAGACGACCGCCGGCCGGGTCACGCCGTTGTAGTTCGAGGCCATGGACACACCGTAGGCGCCCGTGGCCGGCAGGCACACCAGGTCGCCCGGACCGACCGGCGGCAGGGACGCCTCGTCCACCAGGACGTCGCCGCTCTCGCAGTGCTTGCCGACCAGGCGGACGGTCTGGGTGGGCTCGGCGTCGGCGCGGTTGGCGAGCAGCGGCTCGTAGACCGCGCCGTAGAGCATCGGGCGCATCAGGTCGCTCATGCCGCCGTCCACGGAGGCGTAGGTGCGCACGCCCGGGACGACCTTGGTGCCGCCCACCCGGTAGAGGGTGACGCCGGCGCGGCCCACGATGCTGCGCCCCGGCTCGACCATGATGCGCGGCATCGGCAGCCCCACACGGCCCCACTCGGCACGCACGGACTCGACGACCACCTCGGCGTAGTCCTCGATCGCGCCGGGGCGGTCCCGGCGCGTGTAGGCGATGCCGAGGCCGCCGCCCATGTCCATCACGCGCAGGTCGTCGCCGCCGCACTCCGCGGCGAAGTCGGCGAGGATCGCCGCGGCCGCGGCGTACCCCGAGAAGTCGAAGAGCTGCGAGCCGATGTGGCAGTGGAGGCCGACCAGCTCCAGCCCCCCGGCGGCCCGCACGGCCTCGACGGCCTCGCGCGCCGGCCCGCCCTCGATCGAGAAGCCGAACTTCGAGTCGAGCTGGCCCGTGGCGATGTAGGAGTGCGTCGAGGGCTTCACGCCCGGGGTGACGCGCACGAGCATCCGCTGCCGCACCCCGCGCTCGCGCGCGAGCCGGTCGACGAGCGCGATCTCGTCGAGGTTGTCCGCGATCAGCGTGCCCACGCCCGCGTCGAGCGCCTCGCCGACCTCGCGGGCGTCCTTGTTGTTGCCGTGCATGTAGATGCGGGCGGGGTCGAACCCGGCGGCCAGGGCGGCGTACAGCTCGCCGCCCGAGGCGACGTCGACGCCCATGCCCTCCTCGCGCGCCAGGCGCAGCATCGCCTGGCCGAAGTAGGCCTTGCTCGCGTAGATGATCTCGACGTCCGGCGCGAGGGCGTCGAAGGCGCGCCGGTACTCCCGCGCGACGGCGCGCAGGAGACCCTCGTCGTAGACGACGAGCGGCGTTCCGTGCTCCTCGGCGAGCGCCACCGTGTCGCATCCCCCGATCGACAGGTGGCCCTCGGGCGTGACCCCAGCCGAGGGGGGCAGAACCTGATCGAGCGGCATCATGGGCGCGCGGGACGGTACCAGATGGCCCCCGGTATCCTGGCGCCCTGAGCGACCCCGTCCAGCTCTCCCTGCGCGCCCCGGGCGGCCCCCGCCTCGCGGCGCTGCACTGGCCGGCGCCCCCGGGCGCGCCCGGGGTCCTCGTGGTGCCGGGTCTCGGCAGCCGCAAGGAGAACCACGCCGACATGGGCGCGGCGCTCGCGCGCGCCGGGGTGGCCGCCCTCGCGCTCGACCTCCGCGGCCACGGGGCGAGCGGCGGCGAGCTCGACGCCGGGGTCGCCGACGACCTCCGCGCCGGGCTGGACGCGCTGGCGGCGGCCGGCCACGGCGCCCTGGGGCTGCGCGGCTCGTCGATGGGAGGGCTGCTGGCGCTCGAGGCCGCGGCCGCCGACGCCCGGGTGCGCGCCGTGGTGACGATCTGCCCCGCGCGCCCGGAGGGCCTCGCCCGGCGGATCGGGGCCGACTGGCCGCTTGCCCTCTCGCCCGAGCGGTCGGTGGCCCGCGACGACGGGGTGGCGCGCGGCTTCTGGCACGCGACGGGCGACGACAAGGTGCCGTGGGGCTCCACCCTCGCCCTCGCGGGGATGGCCCCCCAGCCCATGCGCCTGCGCATCGCGCTCGGCGGAGGCCACAACACCCTTCAGCACGATCCCGCCGTCCTCGCGGAGACGGTCGACTTCCTCGCCGGACACCTCGGGGGGCACGGGTGGGCCGGGGTCCATTCGGACCCGGCGCCGAGGTCCAATTGGACCTGAGGGACGCGCCCGGGGGGCGCGGCGCCGCGGGCCACGCGGCACTGGCGGCCGAGATCACCGGCTGCCGCGCCTGCCCGCGGCTGGTGGCCTGGCGAGAGGAGGTCGGCCGGGTCAGGCGGAGGGCCTACGCCGACCAGGAGTACTGGGCGCGCCCGGTGCCCGGGTTCGGCGACCCGGACCCCTGGCTGGTCGTCGTGGGCCTGGCGCCGGCCGCCCACGGCGCCAACCGCACCGGGCGGGTCTTCACGGGCGATCGCAGCGGCGATGTCCTGTTCGCGGCGCTGCACCGGGCGGGATTCGCATCGCAGGCGGAGTCGACGCACCCCGGCGACGGCCTGAGCCTCACCGGCTGCCGGGTGACGGCCGCCGTGCGCTGCGCGCCGCCGGCCAACCGGCCGACCCCCGACGAGCGCGCGCGGTGCCGGCCGTTCCTCGAGCGCGAGCTGGCGCTGTGCCCGGGCGCCCGCGTGCTGCTCGCGCTGGGCGCGGTCGGATGGGATGCCGTGCTGCGGACCCTCGCACCGCCCCGGCCCTGGCCCCGGTTCGGCCACGGCGCCGAGGCGCGGATCGGCCCCTACACGCTGCTCGGCTCGTACCACCCGAGCCAGCAGAACGTCTTCACCGGCCGCCTGACCCCCGCGATGCTCGACGACGTGCTCGCGCGGGCGCGGGAGGTCGCCGGCGCGCCGGGCCCCGGACCGTCCTAGAGGTAGCCCAGCGGGTTGACGGCCGCGCCGCCGACCCTCACCTCGAAGTGGAGGTGCACGCCGGTCGAGTTGCCGGTCGTGCCCATGCCCCCGACGACGGTGCCCTGGCCGACCCCCTGGCCGACGGAGACCGAGACGCTCGACATGTGGGCGTAGGCCGTCGACAGGCCGCCGCCGTGGTCCACCACCACGAGGTTGCCGTAGCCGCCGCTCCAGCCGGCCATGATGACGGTGCCGGCCTTCGCCGCGGCGATCGGGGTGCCGCTTCCGCCCGCGATGTCGAGACCCTCGTGCATGCGGCCCCAGCGCGGGCCGAAGCTGGAGGTGATGGTGCCCTGCACGGGCCAGGTGAGACCTGCCGAGGACGGGGCGCCGACGGCGACCGTCCCGCTCGGGGCGGCGGGCAGGCCCTGCGCCTCGCGGATGCGGTTCCCGAGCGCCGCCGAGCGCTCCTCCAGGTTGCGCGTCTCGGCCTCGATCTCCCGGCGGTCGCCGACGACCGCGTCGAGCAGCGCGTTGCGCTCGGCGAAGACGCGCCCCACCTCGGTGCGCTGCTGCTCCAGGTCGGCCTTGACGGCGCGGGCCTCCTCGGCCGCCTCCGCCGCCCGGGCCTCGGACCGCGCCACGTCGGCGCGCACCTCGGCGATCGCGTCGCGCGTGCGCCGCGTCTCGTCGGCGTAGCGGCCGACCGATTCGGCCAGCTCGCCGTCACGCGCCGCGATCCCCTCAAGCACGTCGGCGGTCTCGACGGCCTCGCGGAGGCTGCCGGACTGCATCAGAACGAACAGCGGGTCGGGCGTCCCGCGTGCGTAGAGCTCGCGCAGGCGGCGCCCCAGCAGCTCCTGACGGTGCGCCAGGGCGGCCTGGGCGCGCTCGAGCCGCCCCTGCTCCAGCTCCAGGCGCGAGGTCAGCGCGTCGAGCCGGTCGCGCAGGACGGCGAGCTCGGCGTCGAGGCGGGCGGAGCGCTCGCGCAGCGGGGCGAGGCGGGCCTCCAGCCCGGCGATGCGGTCGGTGTAGCGCTGGACCTCGCCGGTCAGCACGCTCTCGCGGGCGCGCTGGGCGGCGAGACGGTCGCGCGACTCCTGCAGCCGGCGGTCGACGTCGGCCTTGTCGTCGGCCGGGGCCGACGAGGCGATGCCGCCCGCGCCGGCCGCGATCGCCGCGCCGATGAGCGCGGCGACGCCGACGCGGCGGCCGACGGCCGCCACCCGGGGTCTCACCCGCGGCGCGCCTGGGTCCGGGCTGTGGGGTCGACGGCCACCAGGTGGGAGTACGGGTTGGTCGGCGAGGATCCTGCCGGCCGGATCTCGAAGTGCAGGTGCGGCGCCCCGTAGCGCGCGTCGCCCGTGTTGCCGACGGTGCCGATCACCTGGCCGGCGGCGACCTTCTGGCCCTCCTGCAGGCCGTCGGCGATCGCGTTCATGTGGGCGTAGTAGTACTCGGTGCCGTCGGCCCGCTGGAGCCACACGTAGATGCCGCCGAGGCCGGTCTCCGTGCGCGTCAGGCGCTCGACGACGCCCGCGGCCACGGCGACGAGGGGCGTGCCCCTGTCGGCCATGATGTCCGTGCCCTCGTGGCTGCCCTGGTGCCGGGCCGCGCCGAAGTCGTCCGAGTAGGTGTTGTCGCCCTGCACCGGGAAGGCGTCGAGGTAGGGCGAGCGGCCGGGGGCGACGAGCGGGGTGGCGGTGCGGGCCGGTGCGGCGGCGGCCAGGCGCACGCGCAGCCCGAGCCGCTTCAGGAGCTTCGCATCGGCGACGCCGGTGCGCGTCATGCGAAAGCGCGCCTGGATGCGCCGGACCGCGCGCTTGGTGGCGGGCCCGAACGCGCCGTCGACCACGATGCGCTGCCCGCGGCGGCGCAGCTCGCGCTGGAGGTCGCGTACCGCCTGCCCGCGCGAGCCGACGCGCAGCAGGGCCGGACGGGTCGCCGCGCGCAGCGCGGCCGGGGCGGTGGCGGCCGGCGTGGCGGCCGCCGGAGCAGGTGCGGAGGCGGTCGGCGGCGGGGCCGCGGACGGGGCCGGCGGCGGGGGGGCCGAGGGCATGTCGACGCCCTGCGCGACGGTCGCACCGGCCGCGAGAAGGGTCGAGAGGACGAGGAGCACCCTCGCGCCGTGGCGCGAGAGTCGGCCGTGTCCTCGGGTGGCACGCGGTCGGGCTGGGATCCTTCGGCTCCTTTCGCACGCGGACGGGCCGCGGCTGCAGGTCGCTCCGGGTGAGGGCAATGACCCGGGAGACCCCTGGAAGTCGGGAACGGGCGGCACTCTAAGGGGGTTCCGCGCGCAGGGTCAAGGCGGGGATGGTCCCCCGTGACGTGTGTCAGGGGCCGGATTCCGCTCCTAGCAGGGATTTCCGGCGGCGTTCGGGAGGCCACGAAGATGCCCGGCGCAGGCGGCGCGGGAGGACCGGTTCAGGCGTCCTTCAGCTCGTCGGACTTGCGCATCAGTTCCAATGCGCATGCCCGCTCGGCCGCGTCCAGCGCGGCGAAGTCCTCGTCGGAGAGGTTGCCGGCGCGGTGGTCCATCTCGATCTCGCGCACGGCCTCCAGAGAGCGCTGGAGGTCCTCGTCGATCGCCCGGCGGGCCTCGTCGGCGGGCACGGCCGGCCCGTCGTCGGGAGGCCGCTGCACGAGCGGCCAGGCCACGAGCGCCACGGCCGCGAGCGCGAACACGGCGACGACGACGACCCCCACGAGCGTTCCCACCGGCCTCAGGCCCGGGCGCGCGAGCCGGCGGAGGCCTCGGCGGGCTCGCGGCGACCGCTCGGCGGCCCGGGCCAGGCCGCCAGGAGCCCGCCGAGCGCGATCAGGATGCCCGCGATCCACACCCACAGGACGAGCGGGTTGACGTACACCGAGAGGCGGGTCACGCCGTTGGCCTGCTGGGTCAGGAAGAGGTAGAGGTCGCGCCGCGGCGTGGAGTCGATCGCGATCGCCGACGAGCGCGTGCCGTCCACGGCGAACGTCTCGACGCCCGGGCGCATGGTGGCCACGCGGTCGTCGCCGCGGTAGACGCCCATCGTGACCGAGACGATCTTCGAGTGGGCGTCCTCCGTCTCCGTGGAGCCCTCGTTGACGAAGGTGTAGCCGGCCACGGTCGCCCTCTCACCCTCGCGCAGCGCGATGTCCGACTCGGTCACGAAGCCCTTGGACCCGGCGAAGCCGACGAAGAGCAGGACGATGCCGAGGTGGACGACGTACCCGCCGTAGCGGCGGCGGTTGCGCGCCACCATGCTGACGAGTGCGCCCGGCCAGGAGACGCCGCCCAGCGCGTGCCGCACCTTGGTGCCGCGCCAGAACTCCCCCGTGATGCACGCCGTGACGAACACGCCGGCCAGCACGGTCACCGCGGCGGGCCAGCTCTGCGGCAGATCGGTGAGCAGCAGCAGCGGGACGGCCGCCACCGCGGTCGCGATCAACGGCCCCACGAAGCGCCGGCGCAGCTGGGCGGGCGACGCCTTGCGCCAGGCGATCAGCGGCCCGACGCCCGTGAGGATCAGCAGGGCGATGCCGATCGGCATGGCCACCTGGTTGAAGTACCCCTGCCCGACGGTGATCCGCTCGCCCCGGAAGGCCTCGGAGATGACCGGGAACATCGTCCCCCAGAAGACCGCGAAGGCCAGGGCGAGCAGCAGGAGGTTGTTGAACAGGAAGACCGCCTCGCGCGAGATGTAGCTCTCGAGCGTGTGCTGGGAGCGCAGCAGCGGCAGCCGGGTCACCAGCAGGGCCACCGAGGCGATCAGGATCAGGGCGATGAAGGCCAGGAAGAACGGGCCGAGCGTCGACTCGCCGAAGGCGTGGACCGAGGAGATGATCCCCGAGCGCGTCAGGAACGTGCCGAACAGGCAGAGGGAGAAGGTCAGGATGACCAGCACCATGTTCCAGACCTTCAGCATCCCCCGGCGCTCCTGGACCATCACCGAGTGCAGGAACGCCGTGGCCACGAGCCACGGAATGAAGGCCGCGTTCTCGACCGGGTCCCAGGCCCAGTAGCCGCCCCAGCCGAGGGTCTCGTAGGCCCACTTGGCGCCCAGCAGGATGCCGATGCCGAGGAACAGCCACGACACGATGGTCCAGCGGCGGACGCTCACGATCCACGCCGTGTCGAGCTTGCGCGTGACGAGCGCCGCCATCGCGAACGCGAAGGGAACCGACAGGCCCACGAAGCCCAGGTAGAGCAGCGGCGGGTGGATCTGCATGTACGGGTTCTGGAGCAGCGGGTTCAGCCCGCGGCCCTCCTCCGGGACCACCGCCAGCGTCTCGAACGGGCTCGTCACGAACGAGAGCAGGGCGAGGAAGAAGATCGCGATGCCCATCAGCACGGCCATCACGACGGGCATGAGCTGCCGGTTGCGCGACCGGTTGGTGCGCACCACGATCGCCGCGAAGATCGTCAGGATCCAGGCCCAGAGCAGGAGCGAGCCGGCCTGGCTGCCCCAGAGCGCCGTGATCTTGAACTGCATCTCCAGGGTGCTGGAGGTGTACTCGGCGACGTTGCGCAGCTCGAAGGCGTCGGTCGCGAGCGCGACCCACATCGTCCCGATGGCGAGGGTCGTGAACGCCGTGACGGCGTAGACCGCCCGCTCGGCGCTGACCTCCCAGGCCCGCCCGCCCGGTCGCCGCGCGCGCAGGGCCGCGTAGACCACGTACACCGCGGCGGCCAGCGCCAGGAGGAGGGCGGCGCGTCCGAGGATGCTCACGCCGGTGTCCCGGGGTGCGTGCTCACGGGCAGGGATCCACGGCGCGTGCTGCTACGCGGGGGTCTGGTCGTCCGGGCGATCGGTGAACTTCGAGGGGCAGAGGGTCACGAGCGAGTCGTTGCGCGCGACGAACGTGTCGCCCTCGAGGGTGCCGGTCACGACGACCTCGCGGCCGTCGCGGAACTGGTCGGGCACGGAGCCCCGGTACAGGACGGTGACCGTCTGGCCCGGGTTCTCCTTGTCGATCACCGTGAAGCGCAGGCCCTCGGAGCTCTGGGCGAGGCCCGCGGGGTCGGAGGGGCTGCCGGGCGCGACGGTGCCGTTGAGCCGGTAGGTCTTCTCCGAGCTCAGCTCGCCCGGGCCGGCGTACGTCTCCATGGTGCCGCCGATGCTGAAGTACAGCAGGCCCCCGCCGAGCACCACGGCGAGGCCGATCGCGATCACGAATCGCAGGCGGGAGCGCATCAGGGCCGATGCTAACACCGCCCCGCCGCGCGGACGCCGGGACGATCCTCCCTTTCGCCGACGATCGTCCGCGGCCGATCGAACCGCCCGCGCGGGCCCTCCGGGGCGGGGCTCTAGGCTGAGGGGGTGAGCACGCTGACGCCGCCCATCGCCCCGCAGCTCGCCCGGTCGGCCGCCGACCTGCCCGAGGGCGACGGCTGGTCGTACGAGCGCAAGCTCGACGGCTTCCGCGCGATCGTGACGGTGGACGACGCCGGTGCGGAGGTGTGGTCGCGCGCCGGCAAGCCGCTGACCCGCTACTTCCCCGAGCTCGCCTTCCCGGCCGGCCGGTACGTGGTGGACGGCGAGATCCTGATCGCCGCCGACGGCGGCGGCGAGGAGTTCGGGCTGCTCCAGCAGCGCATCCACCCCGCCGCCTCCCGGATCGCCCGGCTGGCCGAGGAGATCCCCGCGCGCTTCGCGGCCTTCGACCTGCTCGCGCTCGGCGACGACGAGCTGATCGGGCTGCCGTTCGCCGACCGGCGCGCGCGCCTCGAGTCGGTCGCCGGCCTCGACCCGGTGGAGACGACGACCGACCCGGAGCGGGCGCGCGAGTGGCTCCGCACCGCCGAGGGCGTGATCGCCAAGCTCCTCGATGCGCCGTACGTGCCGGGCAAGCGGCACGGGATGGTGAAGATCAAGCGCGTCCGGACGATCGACTGCGTCGTCATGGGCTGGCGGCCCGGCAAGCTGGAGGGGACCGTCGGCTCGCTGATCCTCGGCCTCTACGACGGCGACGCGCTGCGGCCGGTGGGCCACTGCGCCGGGTTCACCGGGGCGCGCAAGCGGGCGCTGCGCGACGAGCTCGCCCCCTACGAGACGGGCGGCCGCGGCAGCGGCGAGGCGAGTCGCTGGGACGGCGACCGCGACCTGGAGTGGGTCGACATGCGCCCCGAGCTCGTCGCCGAGGTGCACTACGACCACGCGAGCGACGGCCGCATCCGCCACGGCGCGCGCCTGCTGCGCTGGCGGGACGACCGCGACCCGCGCTCCTGCAGGTTCGACCAGCTGGGGTGACCGCGCCCGGCGGCGAGGGGGTGGAGCGCCTGCGCGCCCAGGGCCTTCTGCCGCCCCGGGCGCGCGACGCCCACGCCGCCGTGCGCGGCGCGTTCGCGATCCAGGCCCAGGACACCCGGGCGTCCCGCCTCGGGGTGCGCGCCCGCAGCGAGGGGCTCACGGCAGCGGACGTCGTCCGTGCCTGCTGCGACGAGCGCTCGCTGGTGCGCACGTGGGCGATGCGCGGGACGCTGCACATGCTGTGCGCGGACGACGTGCGGTGGGTCACCGCCCTGACCGGGCCGGTCGCCCTGCGTCGCGGCGCCCGCCGCCGCGCCGGGCTCGGGCTGGACGACGCCCTGTGCGAGCGGATCCTCGCGACCCTGCCGGGCGTGCTCGCGCAGGGCCCCCTCACGCGCGCGGCGATGGTGGACGCGCTCCGCGCGCGTGGGCTGGCGATCGACCCCGCGGGCCAGGCGCCCGCGCACGTCGCCGCGCTGGCGGCCGCCGCGGGGGTCGTCTGCCGGGGGCCCGAGCGCGAGGACGGGGAGCCGACCTACGTCCTCCTCGACGACTGGGTGGCGCCCGAGCCCGCGCGTGACCGCGATGCCGCGCTGGCGGAGCTCGCGCGCCGCTACCGCCGCGCCCACGGCCCGGCGGACGCGCGCGACCTGGCGCACTGGAGCGGCCTGCCGGCCGCCGACGCGCGCCGGGCGTGGTCGCTGGCCGGGCCGCCCCCTCCCCCTCGGACCCGCGACGACGAGCCCCTTCCCGTACGCCTGCTGCCGGCCTTCGACGGCGTGCTGCTCGGGCACCGCGACCGCACGCCCCTCGTGCGCCCGGCCGACCTGCCGCGCCTGGTGCGGGCGGCCTGGATCCTCCCCGCCGTCGTGGCGGGCGGGCGCGTCGCGGGAACCTGGCGCGCGGAGCGCCGCCGCGGCGGCCTCGAGGTCGCCGTCACGCCGTTCGGGCGGCTGCCGCGCGGGGCCGCCGGGGACCTGCGCCGCGAGGCCGCCGACGTCGGGCGGTTCCTGGGCCTGCCGGCCCGCCTCGTGATCGCGCGGGCCTGACCGGCCCGCGCGCCCGGCTCAGGGCGTCAGGAAGCGCGCGAACGCCACGATGGTCTGCTCGATCGCCGCCGCGCTCTCCTCCGCCGCCCGGGCGTCGCGGCCGGCGTCGGGCGCCGGCCCCGGGTCCTCGACCCACCCGCGCGCCGGCTCGGGGCAACCCGCCTCGCGGGCGATCGCCCGCCACGACTCGGGGAGCGGGTCGGACACCCCGACGCCCGCCATCCGCGCCGCAAGCAGCGCCCACGCCCGGGGCGGCGCGGTGCAGGGGTCGTAGCCGCCGCCGCCGAGCGCCACCAGGCGGCCGTCGCACACCTCGTCGGCCAGAGCGACCAGGCGGTCCCAGAGCTCCGGGTAGAGCGGCATCGTCGTGAGGATGTGGCTGAGCGGGTCGCCGTGGTGGTGGTCGACGCCGCACTGGGCCACGATCGCCCCCGGCGCGAAGGCGCGCACCACCGGCGCGACCACCCGGTCCATCGCCTGCCGGTAGGCGTCGTCGCCGGCGAAGGGCGGCAGGGCGACGTTGGCGGCCGTCCCGGGGGCGCCGGGGCCGCCGGTCTCGGCGGGGAAGCCCGATCCCGGGAACAGGTGGCGGCCGCTCTCGTGCACGGACACGGTCAGCACGCGGGGGTCGTCGTAGTGGATCCACTGGGTGCCGTCGCCGTGGTGGACGTCGAGGTCGACGTAGGCGACCCGCTCGACGCCGGCGTCGAGCAGGGCGCGCACGGCGACGGCCGTCTCGTTGTAGATGCCGAAGCCCGACGCCCGGTTGGCGAGCCCGTGGTGGGCGCCGCCCGCCGGCACGAGCGCGGACCGCGCCTCGCCCGCGGCCACGGCCCGCGCGGCGCGGTCGCACGCGGCGCAGGCACGGGCCGAGTCCTCGTGCATGCCGGGGTACGCGTTGTTGTCGCCCCCGATGCCCCACTGGGCCGCCTCGGGCGCGGCCGCCAGGATCGGCGTCGCGCTGTAGCGCCGCACGGCCCGCACGAAGGCCGGTGCGAACACGCGCTCCAGCGAGGCGTCGTCGAGCGGGGGCGGGGCCTCCTCGTGCACCACGCCGGGCGCGTCGAGGATGCCGGCCTCGCGGCACAGGGCCACCGCGAGACGGTGGCGGCGGGCGTCGGTCGGGTGATCGCCCCCGAACCGCATCCCGAGGTCGTCCGAGTGGACGACCAGGAGCCGCGCGGGCGCCGCGGGGGTCACGGCCCGAGCGGGTCGAGCACCCCGAGCAGGTCGAGCAGGGCGAGGGCGACCAGGACGGCCGCGGCGAGCCCGTACCAGAGCCAGGCAGGGTGGTGGCGCGCGGGGTCGCTCACCCGCCAATCATGGCAGGGGCGACGCCGATGTGATGTCTTCCGCCGATCGGGGTACCAGTGCCCGCGGCGGGGCGTACCCGGCGCTCATCCACCCCGAGGGCCGGGGGGCGCCCCGCCGACTCGCCGCCCCGCCGGGCACGACGAGAGGCCGTCGCGAGGCCACGGCCGGAGCCTCCGCGCGCTGCGGCACGCACCGCCGCGCCCGGTCCGCGACGGCCGGCCCCGCGCCCGCGGTCAGCGCAGGGCGGTCTCGCGGTCGCGCACGACGTCCAGGTGATCGGCGAGGAGCGTCAGCTCCAGGAGGCGCCCGACCGGCCCGTCCGGCGGGGCGACGACGATCAGGCGCCGGCCCTCCGGGCGCGCCCGGCCCGCGGCGTCGAGCAGCACGCGCAGCCCGCTCGAGTCGAGGTGCACCACCTCGCTCAGGTCGAGGACCAGCGCCGGCGGCCGTGCGTGCTCGGCCAGCACGACCGTCCGGGACACCGCCGGCACCGCCGCGATGTCGAGCTCTCCCGTCACGACGACGACCGACGGGGTGCCGTCGGGGCCGTCCTCGATGTCCACCTCGAAGTTCGCCATGTCGGCGGCAATACCCACGGCGCCGCGGTCCCAAACATCCCCGTCATCCCTCGCCCCAGAGGGTGGCCGTGATCGTGCGCGGGCCGCCGTGGTCGCGGTGCTCGCAGAGGTGGACGCCCTGCCAGGTGCCCAGGTCGAGGCGGCCGTCCGCCACGGGGAGCGTCAGCGACGGCCCGACCAGGACCGCCTTGACGTGGGCCGGCATGTCGTCGGGGCCCTCGAGCGTGTGAGCGAAGAACGGCGCGCCGTCGGGCACCGCGCGGGAGAACCAGGCCTCGAGGTCGGCGCGGACGTCGGGGCTGGCGTTCTCGTTCAGCGCCAAGGACGCCGACGTGTGGCGGATGAGCAGGTGAAGGAGCCCGATGCGCACGCGGGGCAGCTCGGGCACCCCGCGGAGCACCTCGTGGGTGACGAGGTGGACGCCGCGCGGCCGCGGCTCCAGGCGGATCTGCGACCGGGCCCACATCCGGTTGGGAGCCTACGGCGGCGGGAGGCTCGGGATGGTGGTCGGGAAGGGGATGTCCGGCGGCGTGTCGCGCGTCGTCGCGGGCGGAGGGGGGTCCTCGGGCACGGCGGTCGTCGCGGGCGGTGCCGGGTCCGCCGGGGCGGGCTGGGCCGGGGGGGCGGGCGCGGGCGGCGCGGCGGCGGCCGGCGGGGCGGTCGTCCCGCCCGCGGCGGTGACGGCGGGCCGCGGGGCGGGGCGCGGCGGGGCGGTGCGGGTCGTCGCGGGCGCGGGCGGGGCCGCGGCGGGGGGCGGGGCAGCCGTGACCGGCGACGCCGCGGGCGCCGCGGCCGCGACGGGCTCCGGTGCCGCGGGGGCGGCACCCGGGGGGGCCGTGGTGGTCGGCGCCGCGGCGGTGGTGACCGGGGAGGGCGGCGCGGCGGCGGTCGTGCCCGGCTGGGCCGCGACGGGCGCGACCGCCGGCGGGGGCGGGGACGACGACCCCGACCGGGTCGCCACGAGGACCGGCACGGCGACCACGAGCGCGACGGCCGCGGCGCCCCCTCCCAGCAGCCCGGCCATGCGCCCGCGCGAGGCGCCCGCCCAGATGCGCGACGGCACCCCGCCCGCGGGTGCGTGCGGGGCCGCGTCGCGCAAGCGCACCAGCCCACGCGCGGCGGCGGCCCGCGCCGTCTCGGCGCCGAGGCCGAGGACCAGCGGCAGGGGCAGCCAGGCGCGGTACCGGCGCCCCGCGTCCTCGAAGGCCGCGCGCGCGGCGGTGCAGGCGGCGCACCCCGCCATGTGGTCGGTGAGCACGCGAGCGCGGTCGGCGTCGAGCTCGCCGTCGATCAGGGCGCCGATGTCGGCGAGCCGCGCCCGGCAGCCCGGCTCGATCGCGTCGAGGTCCACTTGCTGGAGCCGCAGCTCGCGCCGCAGCGCGGCCCGGGCCCGCACGAGCAGCTGCGCGACCGCTCCCGGCGTGATGTCGAGCACGCGGCCGATGGAGGCGTAGCCCATCCCCTCCAGCTCCCGGAGGGCCAGCACGAGCCGGTGCCGCTCGGGCAGGCGGGCGTTGGCGGCGCGCACCCGGTCGGCCTGGTCGGACACCAGCCCCGTGCGCTCGGGGTCGCCCTCGAGCCCCGGGTCCGCGCCCGCGATCGCCTCGACGTCCTGCACGGGGGTCTCACGGGCGTGGCGCGCGCTGCGGTCGTAGACGAGGTTGCGGGCGGTGCGGTGCAGGTACGCGGCCAGGTCGACGTCGCGCCCGGCGAGGGCGTCGAGGCGGGCGAAGACGCGCAGGAAGGCCTCCTGAGCGATGTCGGCGGCGTCCTCGCGGCTGCCCGTCATCCGGTGGGCCACCTCGACAAGCCCGCGCTCGTGGCGGGCGAACAGCTCGCCGAAGGCGTCGCGGTCACCCGCGACGGCGCGGGCGCCGAGCTGGGCGTCGGTGAGGGTGGTGGTGCTCATGGCGTCTCCCGGCGGGGGACCGGCTCGTCGCGGCGATCGCCGTCCGCACGGCGATCGCGCAGAAACTCGCAGAACGCGGCGTGCCGCGCGAGGTGCACCTCGAGCCGGCGCAGGCCGACGGCCGCCCAATCCGCCAGCATCTGCTCGTAGAGTCCGGGCGGGAGTGGCGGCGGGGCCCTCACGGCGCGGTCGGCGCGGGCGGCGGCGGGCAGGGCATGGCGGGGGTCCTCCGGGTCGGGGTCGGTTCCTCTCCCCCTCAACGCCCCCGCGTGCCGGACGTCACGGCCGGTCTGTTAGCGATTTGTAAGCGTCGGCCGGGATCCGGGGCAGCGCCCTCTCGACCGCCGCCCCGATGGCGACGACACGGTCCTCGCGCCCCGGCGGCGCGACCACCTGGAAGCCCACCGGCAGGCCCTCGGAGGTCACCCCGCACGGGACCGTGACGGCGGGGAAGCCCACCAGGCTCCAGGGGATCGCCGTGCGCGAGAGCACGGTCAGGTAGTCCGCGAAGCGCTCGACCGGCGGGGCGGCGACGAGCGTGGTCGGCATCAGCAGCACGTCGACGCCCTCCATCGCCGCGAGCAGGTCGTCCGCCAGCCCGGCGCGGATGCGCTGGGCCGTCAGGTAGTCCATCGCGGTCAGCGCCTCCGCCTCCCGGAGCTGGTCGCGGGTCTCGTCCCAGTACAGGCTCCGGTCCAGGGCGAGGTCGCGGTGGACGACCGCGGCCTCCGCCCGGCTGATCACGAGGCCGGCGGCGTTGGCCCGGTCGAGGTCGCGGCCGTCCGGACGGGACGCGGGCATGGTGGCCACCCCCGCGTCGGCGAGCGCGGCGAGCGCGTCGCGCACGGCGGCGGCGACGCCGGGCTCGGCGCCGGCGAAGGCCGCCTCGGGCACCCCGGCTCGCATACCCTCCACGGGGACGTGCGCCCACGCGGCGAGCCCGGCCAGCTCGGGCGCCAGGGCCTCCAGCACCAGCGCGGCGTCACCCACGGTGACGGCGATCGGCGCGACGTGATCCATCGTCCAGGAGAGGGTCACGACCCCCTCGACCGGCACGCGCCCGTAGGTCGGCTTGAGGCCCACGCACCCCGACAGCGCCGGCGGCACGCGGATGGACGCCCGAGTGTCGGTGCCGAGCGACGCCAGCCCGATGCCGGTCGCGACGGCGATCGCCGAGCCGCCGCTCGACCCGCCCGGGATGCGCGACGGGTCGCGCGGGTTGCGCGACTGCGGCGTCGTCACCCCGAGCGCGAACTCGTGCGTCGCGACCTTCCCGAGGATGACGGCGCCCGCGGCCCGCAGCCGCGCCACCCCGGCCGCGTCGGCGACGGGGTGGTCCTCGTAGGCGGCGGATCCCGCCCGGGTGGGCATGCCGGCGACGTCGATGACGTCCTTGACCGTCACGGGGATCCCGTGGAGGGGACCGAGGGCCCCGCCGGCCCGGCGCTGCAGGTCGCGCGCGGCCGCCTCGTCGGCGGCGCGGCCGGGCTCCAGGTGGACCACCCCGCCGAGCGCCTCGTGTGCCTCCGCGGCGGCGAGCGCCGCGGTCACGAGGTCCGTCGCGGTGAGCGCGCCCTCCTGCATCGCCCGCAGGGCGCCCGCGACCGTGTCGTCGCCCGCGGGGGCCGCCGGCCCCGGGGCGGGCGCGGGCACGGCGGTCCGCAGGGCGCGGTCGACCTCGATCGCCGGGCGCCGCCGGGGGCCGGGGGCGTAGCCGGCGAGGGCGGCCCGCGCGTCGGCGAAGGCCTCGGCCGCGCGGCTGCCCGCGGGCCTCATGAGGCCTCCAGGGCGCTCAGCAGCGCCGACGACGGCGCGATGGCGCCGAAGACCCCGCCCTGCATGGTCACCATCTTCAGCGCCGCCATGTGGTTGCCGTGGTCGGTCGCGCCGGTGCAGTCCTCGAGCAGCAGGCACTCCATGCCGCGGTCGTTGGCGTCGCGCATCGTCGTGTGGACGCAGACGTCGGTCGTGATGCCGGTGAAGACCAGGTGGGTGATGCCGCGAGTGCGGAGGATCAGGTCGAGGTCGGTGGCGTAGAAGGCGCCCTTGCCCGGCTTGTCGACGACCGGCTCGCCCGGCAGCGGCGCGACCTCCGGGACGATCTCCCAGCCGGGCTCGCCCCGCACCAGGACCCGCCCCTGCGGCCCGGGGTCGCCGATCCCGGCGCCGATCCTGCGCGAGCGCCAGAGCTTGTTGGCCGGCAGGTCGGTCAGGTCCGGCGCGTGGCCCTCGCGGGTGTGGACGATCGTGAAGCCCCGCTCCCGCATGGCGGCGAGCACGGCCTGCGTGGGCCCGAGGGGCGCCCGGGTCAGCGCCAGGTCGTAGCCCATCTGGTCGACGTAGCCGCCGGGCCCGCAGAAGTCGACCTGCCAGTCGATCAGCACGAGCGCGGTGCGCGCCGGGTCGATCACCCCGTCGTAGGGCCAGGCGTAGGGCTCGGACGACACGGGGCCGAACGTCACGGCTGCTCCTTCGGGGCGGTGGGGGCGCCGAGCCGCCGGACGAGGTCCGCCAGCGCGGCCGGGTTCTCGAGGTGGGCGAGGTTCGCCGCGTGCGGCACGAGCGCCGTGCGCGCCCCGGCCAGTCGCACGAGGACGCCGGTGGCCTCGCGGCGCTCCGGGCCGCTGCGCTCGCCGGTCGAGGCGATCACGGGGATCCCCCTCAGCACCGCGAGGTCGGCGGCCGTCGGCGCGAAGCGTGCGAACCAGGGGACCTCGCGGCAGACGGTGCTCGCGGCCCGCCGTGCCTCGGCCCGCCCCGAGGCGCCGAGCGCGCCCCAGGTGCCCGGCCCGGCGAGGGCGGCGGCCACCACCTCCGCGCCCGCCGCGTCGGAGGCGGCGGCGGCGACCGCGCGGGCGAGGCCCCCGATCAGCGCGTGGACCCCCGGCGCCAGCGGGCCGAGCGCGGGCTCGTGGAGCACCACGCCGTCGAGGCGGCCGGGCGCGGCGATCGCCAGGGCCGTGAGCACCGTGGCGCCCCCGCTGACGCCGAGGGCCGTGACCCGGCCGAGGCCGAGGCCGTCGAGGATGCCGGCGATGTCGGCGGCCTGATCCTCGGGCCGGCCCTCGGCCACCGGGGCGGGGCTGCGGCCGTACCCCCGCCGGTGCACGAGGATCACCCGCCGGTCACGGGCCAGGTCGCGCGCCGTGGCGGCGAAGGCCGAGGGGCCGAAGGCGACGCCGTGCACCAGCAGGACCGGCGGGCCGCTTCCGAGCTCGTCGTGCTGGAGCGGCCCCGCCCCCGCACGCGGCGCGGCCGCGCGCGAACGGCGGGGACGGCGGGGCGCCTCGCCGGTCAGGTGGCGCCGCCGGACCGCTCGGCGCGGCCGCGCGCCGGCCGAGGGGGTCGTCGGAGGGGCTCGCACGGCACAGATGTATACAATCATGCATACGATCTGGCTCTCGCCGCCGGGCCCAAGATCACGGCCCCGCGTTCGCCCCGGGTCCAGCCCGCCGTCGGCGGTCCCGCGGACGGCCCTCCCGCCTCAGCCCCGGACGGCCTCGCTGGTCCAGAGCTCGGCCAGCGCGCGCCCCGCCGCCGCGTGCACCACCCGCGCGCTCTCGCGGATGTGCGCGTCCATCCGCTCGGCGGCCAGGTCGGCGTCCCGCTCGTCCACCGCCTCGAGGATCGCCAGGTGCTGCTCGACCGTCGCGGCGATGCGCCCCCGGTCGAGGAAGTCGTGGACGCGCACCAGCCGGATGCGGGCGTTGACCCCCTCCAGCATCGCCAGGAGCACCGTGCCGCCGCCGACCCGCACGAGCCCCTCGTGGAAGCCCTCGTCGAGGTAGACGATCTCCTCGCCCGGCTCGGGGGTGGCCGCCGACCACGCGCGCCGCAGCGCGGCGATCCCGGGCCGCGGGCCCTCGGCGTCGGCCGCGCGGCGGACGGACAGCACCTCCAGCGCGCGGCGCACCTCGTAGAGCTCCTCGATCTCGCGGAGGTCGATCACCGGGGCGCTGTAGCCGTGGCGGGGACGGTGCGACAGCAGCCCCTCCTCGGCGAGCCGCCGGCACGCCTCGCGGACCGGGGTGCGGCTCACGCGGTAGTTCGCGGCCGCCCAGTGCTCGGTGACGCGGTCACCGGGCCGGATCCTCCCCCGGAGGAGGTCGGAGCGCATCCGCCGGTACACGGCCTCGGCGCGGAGGGCGCGATCGGCCATGCAGCACCTCCCCCCGTCACGCGGATCGCCACCGGACGGGGTGAGGATATCCGCGCCCCATGTCGGCAGGCGCCCGGCCGCGGCGGACGCGGGCACCACGGGTCAAGTGCGCGTCCGCCGGACCGATAGGGGCAGGGCAGGGCCGGTGTCGGAGGAAGGATCCGCGGCAGACGTGAACACGTTCGTTCTCCTTGGCCTGGTCGTCCTGCTGGTGCTCTTCCTGCTGCGCTCCCGGCGCCGCGGTAGGGACTCCGGCGCGGGCGACCGGCCCGCCACCCGTGGCGGGATCGCGTTCGGCCGCCGTCGCCCGGACGACCCCGGGCTCGCCCCGGCCGCGGCGGCGCCCTTCGATCCGGCGCCGTTCGGGTCGCCGTTCGCCGCCGCGCCGCACGCCGGCGCCCCCGTCGTCGACCCGGCTCCCGGGCCGGCCGTCGCCGCGACCCGCCCGGCATCCCCGCCGGACCCGTCCGACTGGGCCCCGGCGGACATGATCGTCGAGCCTGGCTGGCCGCTGCCGGGCGAGATCGCGGGCACCTGGTCCTCCGGCCCGGAGACCGCCGCCGCGCCAGTGGCCACCGTGGAGACCCCCCTGGCCGAGACGGCCGCGACCCTCAGCCCCGCCGAGCCGGTCGTCGAGGCCGACGAGTGGGAGATGCCGGCCCTCGATCCGGTCCCCGCCGGCGACGCGGCCGACGAGCCCGACCAGGCCACGGGCGAGGTCCCCGTCTGGACCCCCGAGCCCGATGGCGCCCCCGCCGCCGAGGACGTCCCGATGTGGATGCCGGAGCCCGGGGCCGCCCCGGCGCCCGACGACGCCCCCGCCTGGATCCCCGACCCCGGCCCCGCGACCGGCCCGGCCGCCGAGGCCGACCTCGCGTGGGCGGCCGACGCGCCGCCCGAGCCCGACCGCGCCGCCGACGCCGACGCCGACCTCCCGGCCTGGACGCCCGACTCCGCCCCGGCGGGCGACATCTGGCCCGCGGCGGGCCCCGCCGAGGAGGCGGACGCCCCCGTCGCCGGCCCGCCCGCCTGGGAGCCCCCGGCGGCCGACGCCGCGCCCGTGGAGGCCCCCGCACCCGACCCGGCCGCCGCCGTCGCGCCGGCCCCTCCCCTCGCGCCGGAGCCGGCCCCCGACGCGGTCGCGACCGCCGACGTCCCGCCCATCGCGCCGGAGCCGGCGGCGGACCCGGCGCCGCCCGTCTGGGACCCCGCGCCCGCGCTCGCCGACCTCCCGGTCCTGGAGCCGCCCCCGCCCCCCGTCGCCCCCGACCCCGTCGCCGCCGCGCCCGTGAGCGTGCCGCCGGCCGCGCCGCAGGGGGCCACCGACGACGAGATCGCCGCCCTCCTCGCGCCCGCGCTGGCCGCGGTGCGCCCCCTCGTGCGGGTGAGCGACCACGCCGGCGTCACCCCGCGGATGCTCGTCGTGATGCGAGCCCTCGCCGAGCGGCCGCTCAGCGTGGGCGAGCAGGCGAGCCTGCTCGGCGTGTCGCGGCCGGTGGTGGCCGACGTCGCCACCCGCCTCGAGGGCCTCGGCCTGACCCGGCGCGAGCGCGACGAGCGCGACCGCCGGCGCGTGCGCATGGCCCTCACCGACCGCGGCCGGCGCGTGTGCGCCGAGGCCGCCGAGACCCCGTCGGCCGAGTCCGTCGCCGCGGCGCTCGCCGGCATGGCCGGGGACGAGCGCGCGGCGCTGCTGCGGGGCCTGCGCGCCCTGGCGACGGCCGGCCCCGCCTGATCACGCCGCCGGCCCGGACGGGCCGCCGGCGCGCAGATCGACGGGCCGCCCCGGGCCCCGCTCACGCGCGGTCCGCGATGTGCGATGGTCGGCTCGTCCCCGCGCGGAGGACATCGCCGGCCGGCAGCGAAAAGCGGTCCACACAATGAAAGTCATCTTCGTCATCATCGGAGTCGTCGTCATCTTCGGGCTTCTGATCTCGAGCGGCGGCATCGCCGGGGCGCTCTGCGTCAACGGCGTGGGATGCGTGCGCTCGGACGGCGGGGGCGTCACGCTCGACCAGCAGGAGTCGGTGACGGTCTCGACCGGCCGGCCGTGATCCGCCGGGCCCCGATCCCCTACGGGCCCGAGCACAAGGACCCGCCCTGGGGGTGGGGCTCGTTCATGGTCGGGGTCGCGGGGTTCGTGCTGCTCGCGTGGATCGCGACCCTCGGCGACATCAACCTGCTCGGCTTCTGGTGGATCGTCTTCGTCGTCGTCGGATTCCTGCTGAGCATCCGCGCCGGCCGCGCGTGGGCGCAGGGCGAGGTCGCCGAGCTCGTGAGGCGGCGCACGGTGGAGCCCACCGTCGACGTGCGCGGGCGGGACGGCAGCACCTACGTCCTCATGGAGCCGGCCAGGGTCAAGGGCCCCACCGTGCGCCCGCGCGAGTTCGGGCCGATCTGGTGGGCGCTCTACACGGTGACCGTGCGGGCGCCGGTCGCGCTGGGCGACGCGGTGCTCACCAGCGTCTGGAGGGCCTCCGAGAACCTGTGGAGCGGGCGGCCGTCGGCCGCGAGCCAGATGGAGCTCGGGCAGATCGACCACGCCGAGGATCTGCCGAGCCCGGACCGCGAGAGGTTCTGACGCCGCCCCGCCGCGCCGCGCCAATCGCCGGAACCTGCCGGCGATGGACCTCGAGCCGCTTGCGCGGGCCGCACGGGTGTGGTGAGTAGCCAACTCGGAGAGGCTGTGCGGCCACGGCCGGGGATCGGGTGAGCGCGACGGGCATGCACGCGGGACGACAGGGGCCGGGCGCCATCGTCATGGAGCTCGACGGCGAGCTGCGCCACACGAGCGCGAGCGACGCCGCGCTCGCGATGGTGGGGCTCCCCGCGGAGGCGCTGGTGGGCCGGACGCCCCGCGAGACCGGGCTGCCGGACGAGGTGGTCGAGCCGCTGGAGCGGGAGCTGCGCGCGGTCGTCGCCAGCGGCGCCGAGCGCCAGCTCGAGCTCGAGATGCCGACGCCGGACGGGCTGCGGTGGCTGCACCTGCGGCTGGTGCCGGCGGGGCGGACGGCGCCGGGCGGCGCGCAGGTAACCGTCCTGGCCACGGACATCACCGACCGCAAGCACGCCGAGCTGCGGCTGAGCGGCGGCAACGCGGCCTTCCGCGCGCTGGTGCAGGACTCCCCGGACCCGATCGCCCTGATCGACGCCGACCTTCGCATCACGTTCGTGAACCAGGCCCTGGAGTGGGCCGCGGCCCGCCCGGCGGGACGGCTGCTCGGCCGCACCATCCGCCAGGCGGGGCTGCCGGACGACCTGGCCGCGCGCTGGGAGCGCGCGATCCGCTCGGTCTTCGCGAGCGGCGAGGCCTTCACGATCGACTTCCGCTTCACTACCCCCGACGGCCCACGGTGGTTCAGCGCCCGCCTGCTGCCCGAGGCCGGCGCCGAGCGTCAGAGCGGCCACGTCATCGCCGTCTGCACCGACGTCACCGACCGCGTCAACCGCGAGGCCGAGCAGGCGGCCCTGCGGCGTGTGGCGACGGTGGTGGCCCGGGAGGGCGACCTCGACGAGATCGCGCGCGTGGTGGCGCAGGAGGCCGCCCTCCTGCTGAACGCCACCGGCAGCGCCGTCTACCGGTTCGAGGGCGAGGACGCGGCGACGTGCATCGCCTCCCACCCCCCGGCCTCGGCGCCGCCCGGGCACGCGGTCACCCTCACCGAGGCCTCGGCCACCGGGCGCACGGCGCGGACGGGCGAGCCCGCGCGGGTCGACGACTACCGGCGCGGTGCGGCCGACCCGGCGGTGCGCGGGGTCGTCGACGCCGGGCTGCGCAGCGGCATCGCCGCGCCGCTCTGGACCCGGGGGCGGCTCTGGGGGGCCCTCACCGCCGGCTCGCGCCGCGCGGGCGCGTTCGGCCCGCCCGAGGAGCGGCGCCTCGCGGCGTTCGCCGAGCTGGCCGCCATCGCGGTCGCCAACGCGGAGACGCGCGCGGAGCTCGACCGGCTCGCCGGGACCGACCCGCTGACGCAGATCGCCAACCGCCGGGCCTTCGCCGCCCGCCTCCACGGCGAGGTCGAGCGCGCCCGCCGCCACGGCCATCTGCTCTCGCTCGCGATCCTCGACCTCGACGACTTCAAGCGCATCAACGACACCCTCGGCCACCAGGTGGGCGACGCGGTGCTCGCGGAGGTGGGGCGCCGGCTGGCCGCGACGAGCCGGGCCGGCGAGATGGTGGCGCGGATGGGCGGCGAGGAGTTCGCCTGGATCCTCCCCGAGGTCGGCATGGAGAGCGCCATGGCGGCCGTGACCCGCGCATGCGCCCAGATCGCGGCGATCGAGGTGGAGGGGGCCCGCGGGATCACCTGCTCGGCCGGTGTCTGCGACCTGGCCCTGGCCGGCGACGAGGACTCCCTGCTGCGCCTGGCCGACCGGGCGCTGTACCGCGCCAAGGAGGCCGGCCGCAACCGGGTGGTGGCGGCGACCTGACGCCCGGCCCGGCCCCGGACCGGGTGCGCGCCCCACCGACCGCGTTGTCGGGGCGCGGGGACCTCGGGTACCCTGCCGCGGATGTCGACGCACCAAGTGCCGGGCCGCCAGCGCGACGCGGACCGGCGGGAGCTGCCCCCTCTGCGCGAGCGGCGGAAGCCCGAGACCGAGCCCCGCGGGCCGCGCCGCCGATGGCCGCGTTTCCTGCTCATGGGCCTCGGCGCGCTGGTCTTCGGCTTCCTGTCGGGGTTCGCCCTGCGCGGGTCGGGGCCCCAGGTGGCCACGACCGGGCCGCCGCAGGAGGCGTTCCTCGGCCCGGAGGCCACCGAGGAGCTGATGTTCCGCATCGAGTCGGACCTGCCGAGCCTGATGGAGACGGCGACCCTCGACTACGACGGCGGCGACGTGGTGAGCCAGGCCTTCGTCTCGGACGGCGTGCTGACCTTCCGCCCCCGGGACCTGGAGGAGGGCACCCACACCCTCGACTTCACGATCGACCAGCCCTACGTGCCGTGGCCGGTGAGCCGGTCCTGGACCTTCACGGTCGACCACACGCGGCCGAGGATCGAGATCACCGGCCCCACGCGGCCCGCCATGCGCGGCGCCCCGGTGACCCTCTCGGGCCGGGTCGACGAGCCGTCGCGGGTCACGGTCGACGACGCCCCGGTCGAGGTGGCCGCCGACGGCACCTTCTCGGTGACCTTCCCCGAGCCGCCGCCGGGCGTCATCACCGTGCGCGCGACCGATCGGGCCGGCAACACCCGCGGGGTGCGCACCGCGATCCCCCTGGTCACCCGGGAGCCGATCCAGGGGACCCGCGCGGTCCACATGACCGCGATCTCGTGGAACACCGACTCCCTCCGCGAGCCGGTGCTCGACATGCTCCGCAACGGCCTCATCAACACGATCGAGCTCGACCTCAAGGACGAGTCCGGCATCGTCGGCTACGACTCCGAGCTGCGGTTCGCCAAGCGCATCGGCGCCGTGCAGCCGGAGTACGACCTGGAGGACGCGGTCGACCAGATCCAGGCCCTCGGCGGGCGCGTGATCGGCCGCATCGTCGCGTTCCGCGACCCCGTGCACGCGCGCTGGGCGTGGGAGAACGGCCACCGCGACCAGGTGATCCAGGCCCCGGGCGGCCAGCCCTACGCCGGGTACGGCGGGTTCACGAACTTCTCCCACCCGGACGTCCGCGCCTACAACATCGACATCGCCCGCGAGGCCGCGCAGGCCGGCGTCGAGGACATCCTCTACGACTACATCCGCCGACCGGACGGCCCCCTCGAGACGATGCGGTTCCCCGGCCTCAAGGGCGGGGCCCAGCAGTCGATCGTCTCGTTCCTCGGCGAGGCGCGGGCGGCCCTCGAGCCGACCGGCACATTCCTCGGGGCCTCGCTGTTCGGCGTCGCCGCCCTCCGCCCGGAGGACGTCGCCCAGGACGTGCGCCGCATCGCCCGCAACGTCGACTACGTGGCGCCGATGATCTACCCGTCCCACTGGGGATCGGGGACCTTCGGCATCGCCGACCCCGAGTCGGAGCCCGGGGCAGTGGCCGCCGAGTCGGTGAGGCTCTTCACCGAGCAGGTCGAGGGGACGGGCGCGCGCGTGGTGCCCTGGCTCCAGGACTTCTCGTTGCGCGTCGCCTACGGGCCCAAGGAGGTCTGCGCCCAGATCGCGGGCGCCGCCGACACCGGCGTGACCGAGTGGATCATGTGGGACGCCAACGTGACCTACACCCGGGCGGCCTGCCTCAAGGGCTGATCCGGGTCACGGGGCGCCGTGACGCGCGGCGCGCACCAGCACGAGCTCGACGGGGCAGCGCTCGATCAGGACCTCGAGCTGGGCCCGGGCGCCGGCGCGCGCCCAGTCGGCCGCCTCCACGACCAGCGCATCGACCGGCTCGGCGTCGAGCAGGCCGAGGACGCCCTCCGCGAAGGATCGGGCCCGCACCAGGCGCGTGTCGTCGGCGCCCGCCCCGGGGGTCCGCTCGCCGCGGTCCAGCATCGCGCAGGCGGACGCGACGGCCCCCTCGGGCGCCGATTGCAGGGGGACCGCGTGCGGCACCACCACCACGGCCGCGAGCACCACCTCGCCCTCCCCCGCGGCGATCGCCGCGGCGTGGCGCAGCGCCGTCTCCGGGCAGGGCCCGTCGGACGCCACCAGCACGCGCGTCACCGCTCCCTCCCGGGCCGCGCCGCCGGCCTGTCGGCGATCAGCAGGACGTCGACACCCTCGGTGTGCTCCAGAACGTGCGTCAGCAGGTCGCCCCGGGCGCGGGCGAGCATGCCCCGGCGCCGCGGCGCGGCCATCGCCAGGCGCGTGATCCCGCGCTCGGCCACCTGCCGCACGACGGCCCCGGCGAGGTCGTCCTCGGGGACCGGGTGGAAGTGCGCGCCGAGCGTGACCGCCAGGTCGCGCAGGAGTGCCCGCTGGCGGTCGGCCTCCTCGTCGCGGCCGGCCGGCTCCGGGCACACGACGTCCAGCTCGGCGCCGAGGCGCCGGGCGGCGCGCCAGGCCGCCCGCACCAGGCGCTGCGCGCCCACCTCGGGACGGGCCACCACCATCACGCGCTCCGCGAGGTGCGGGACCCCGTTCGGCTCGGGCAGCCCGTCCGCCGCGCGCGGGGCGTCACGCTGGATCTGCTCGTCGACCGCGCCCGCCACCTCGCGCAGCGCCACCTCGCGCAGCGTGTGCAGGTTGGCCGTCGTGAAGAAGTTCAGCAGCGCGGCGTCGACGCGCTCGGCCGGATAGACCTTGCCGGCCCGCAGGCGCGCCTGGAGCGCCTCGGGCGTGAGGTCGACGATCACGACCTCGTCGGCCTCCAGCAGCACGGCGTCGGGGATCGTCTCGCGCACGCGCACGCCGGTGAGCTCGTGGATCCGGTCGTTGAGGCTCTCGAGGTGCTGCACGTTGACCGTGGAGATGACGTCGATGCCGGCGGCGAGCAGGGCCTCGACGTCCTCGACGCGCTTCGCCGCCGGCATCCCCGGGGCGTTGGTGTGGGCCAGCTCGTCGACCAGGGCGACCTCCGGACGCCGCGCCAGCACCGCGTCGCGGTCCATCTCGCGCAGCGGGAGGCCCCGGTGCGCGACCTCCACCGGCGGGACGACCTCGATCCCCTCGGCCATCGCCGAGGTCTCCGCGCGGCCATGGGGCTCGAGCCAGCCGATCACCACGTCGCGCCCCTCGCGCCGCAGGTCCTGCGCCTCCTCCAGCATGGCGTAGGTCTTCCCCACGCCGGCCGCCATGCCGACGTACACCTTGAGGCGTCCACGGCTGCCGGTCACGCTCCGAGGAGGCCGTGGACGACGATGTCGATGAGCTTGATGCCCACGAAGGGCACGATGACGCCCCCGAGCCCGAACACCAGCATGTTGCGGCGCAGCAGGCGCGTCGCGCCGATCGCCCGGTAGCGCACGCCCCGCAGCGCCAGCGGCACCAGGGCCGGGATGACGAGGGCGTTGAACACGATCGCCGAGATGATCGCGCTCCGCGGGCTGCCCAGGTCCATCACGTCCAGCGCGTCGAGCGGCCCCGCCCCGCCCTCCTGCGCGGCGTAGGCCCCGGCGAACACCGCCGGGAGGATCGCGAAGTACTTGGCGATGTCGTTCGCGATCGAGAAGGTCGTGAGCGCGCCGCGGGTGATGAGCAGCTGCTTGCCCACCTCGACGATCTCGATCAGCTTCGTCGGGTCGGAGTCGAGGTCGACCATGTTCCCGGCCTCCTTCGCGGCGGAGGTGCCGGTGTTCATCGCCACGCCGACGTCCGCCTGGGCCAGGGCGGGGGCGTCGTTGGTGCCGTCGCCGGTCATGGCGACGAGGTGGCCCTTCGACTGCTCGTCCCGGATCAGGCGCATCTTGTCCTCGGGCGTCGCCTGGGCCAGGAAGTCGTCGACGCCCGCCTCGGCGGCGATGGCGGCGGCGGTCAGCCGGTTGTCGCCCGTGATCATCACGGTGCGGATGCCCATGCGCCGCAGCTCGGCGAAGCGCTGGGGCATCCCCTCCTTGACGACGTCCTTCAGGTACACGACCCCGAGCGCGGTCGCCCCGCGGGCCACCACCAGCGGCGTCCCCCCCGCCCGCGCGACGCGCTCCACGTCCTCGGTGAGCCCCGCGGGGACCGTGCCGCCCTGGGCCGCGACCCAGGCGCCGACCGTGTCGGCGGCGCCCTTGCGGATGGCGACGCCGCCGGCCTCCACGCCGCTCATCCGCGTCTCCGCGCTGAACGGGGTGAAGGCCAGCCCCTGCGCCACCTCCCCCCGCTCGCGCAGGCCGAAGCGCTCCTTGGCCAGGACGACGATCGAGCGCCCCTCCGGCGTCTCATCGGCGAGCGAGGCGAGCTGGGCCGCCTCCGCCAGCTCGCGCTCGTCCACGCCCGGAGCGGGGATGAACTCGGTCGCCTGGCGGTTGCCGAGGGTGATGGTGCCGGTCTTGTCGAGCAGCAGCGTGTCCACGTCGCCTGCCGCCTCCACGGCGCGGCCGCTCAGGGCCAGCACGTTGCGCTGCACCAGGCGGTCCATGCCGGCGATGCCGATGGCCGACAGCAGGGCGCCGATCGTCGTGGGGATGAGGGCGACCAGGAGGGCGATCAGCACCGTCAGGGACACGTCGGCGCCGGCGTAGGACGCCATCGGCCGCAGCGTCGCGGTCACCAGGAGGAAGACGATGGTGAGCCCCGCGATCAGGATGTCGAGCGCGATCTCGTTCGGCGTCTTGCGGCGCGCCGTACCCTCGACGAGCGCGATCATGCGGTCGAGGAAGCTCTGCCCGGGCTCCTGGGTGATGCGCACGACGATGCGGTCGGAGAGCACGCGCGTGCCGCCGGTCACGGCGCTGCGGTCGCCGCCGCTCTCGCGGATGACGGGCGCCGACTCGCCGGTGATCGCCGACTCGTCGACCGACGCGACGCCCTCCACCACCTCGCCGTCGCCGGGGATCGCGTCCCCGGCCTCGCAGATCACGAGGTCGCCGGGGACGAGCCGGGCGGCCGGCACGACCTCCTCCCCGCCGTCGGCCCCGACGCGCCGGGCCGTCAGCTCGGTGCGGGTCGCGCGGAGGGCCGTGGCCTGCGCCGCGCCGCGCCCCTCGGCGACGGCCTCGGCGAGGTTGGCGAAGACCACGGTCAGCCACAGCCATGCGGCGACCGCGCCGGTGAACCGGAGGTCGTCGGTGCGCCCGCGCGCGAGGTCGGCGATGAGGATCCCCGTCGTGATCGCGCTCCCCACCTCCACGACGAACATGACCGGGTTGCGGACCTGCACGCGCGGGTCGAGCTTGCGGAGGGAGGCGCCCAGGGCCGGCGCGAGGACCTGCGGGGAGGCGATGGATGCGCGGGCGGTCGTCATGGGCGCGGGGGCGGGCCGGCGAGGCGGTCCAGGGCCAGGTTCAGCAGGAGCACGTTCACGCGGTACTGGCCGAGCAGGCCGAGGGTCCGGCCCTCGGTGCGCTCGTCCACCAGCGCGAGCACCGCGGCCGGCGGCACGCCGCGCACCTGCGCCACCCGCGCCGCCTGCAGGCGGGCGTTGGCCGGGGTGATGTGCGGGTCGATGCCCGAGCCGGAGGTGGTGACCATGTCGACCGGCAGGTCGGCGGCGGTCAGGCCCGGCGTGTAGGGGCCCTCGAGGGCGATGGCGGCGTCGATGTTCGCCCGCACCGCCTGCTCCAGGGCGATGGTGTTCGGTCCGAGGTTCGCGAACGTCGTCGCCGCAGGGTTCCAGGCCGGTGTCGTCGCCGAGGGCCGGGAGTGGAAGTACGCCGGCGAGCGGAACGGCTGCCCGGCCAGATCGGAGCCGACCACCTCGCCGCCGAGCCGCACCAGGCTGCCGCCCGAGGCGTCCGGGAACAGCGCGCGGGACGCCCCGGTCATCGCGAGCGGGTAGGCGAGCCCGAAGAGGGCCGTCAGCATCAGCAGCATCCCGGCCGCGACCCCGAGGGGGCGCAGGGCGCGCGCCATCAGAACGGCCTCCCCGAGAGCTCGGTGGCGATCGGCCCGAGGGCGAGCGCCGGGATCACGTTGAGGGTGGCGACCAGCAGGATCACGAAGACCAGGGTCACGACGAAGGTGGGCGTCGTCGTCCGCAGCGTCCCGGCGCCCGGCGGGACCGGCGTGCGGTGCGCCAGGGCGCCGGCGAGGGCGAGCACCGCGATCATCGGGATGAAGCGCCCGAGGAGCATCGCCACGCCGCCCAGGGTCGCCGCGAGGTCCGTCACGCCGTAGCCGGCGAACGCGCTGCCGTTGTTGTTCCACTGGGACGCGTAGGCGTAGAACGCCTCGGCGAAGCCCTGCGGGCCGGCGTTGTACATCGACGCGGTCCCGGCCTCGGTCGCCACCGCGGCCGCGAGGCACGCGAGCAGCCCGATCGGCATCACCAGGACTCCGACCATCGTCAGCTTGATCTCCCGCGCGCCGATCTTCTTGCCGAGGTACTCGGGCGTGCGGCCGACCATGAGCCCCGCGATGAAGACCGCGACGACGACGAAAAGCAGCATCCCGTAGAGGCCCGAGCCGACCCCGCCGGGGGCAACCTCGCCGATGGCCATGAGCGTGAGCGCCACCGCGCCCGCGCCGCCGGTGAGGGCGTCGTGGCCGCCGTTGACGGCGCCGGACGAGGTGCCGGTGGTCGCCGCCGCGAAGACGGCGGTGTCCACGGCCCCGAAGCGGACCTCCTTGTCGCTCATGTTGCCGCCCGACTGGCCGTCGCCCGCGGCGAGCTCCACCCCGGAGCGCTCGAGGACCTCGGACCCGCGCTGCTCGAACGGGGCCGCGACGGCGACCGCGACCAGCAGGATCGCCGCCATCGCCGCGAAGATCGCCCAGCCCTGGCGGCGCGAGCCGACCATGAGGCCGAAGGTGTAGGTGAGCGCGAACGCCAGGGTCAGCTGCGCGACGAGCACCAGCAGGTCGGTGAGCGGCGTGGGGTTCTCGAAGGGCACCGCCGCGTTGGCGTTGTAGTAGCCGCCGCCGTTGGTGCCGAGGTGCTTGATCGCCACCTGCGACGCGACGGGGCCGCGGACGATCGTCTGGGTGGCGGGCTCGCCGGTCTCGTCGGTGACGCCGAGGGTCCGCGCCTCGAGGGTCGGGTAGGTGACCGGGTCTCCCAGCGTCTGCACGACGCCCTGCGAGGCCAGCACCAGGCCGAGCACGACCGCGATCGGCGCCAGGATGTAGAGGCACACGCGCACGAGGTCGGTCCAGAAGTCGCCGAGCGCGCCGCCGCCCCTGCGGGCGAAGCCGCGCACGACCGCCGCCATTACGGCGATGCCGACGGCCGCCGAGGCGAAGTTCTGCACCGCGAGGCCGGTCATCTGACTCAGGGCCGAGAGCGTGGACTCGCCCCCGTAGTACTGCCAGTTGGTGTTGGTGACGAACGAGATCGCGGTGTTGAAGGCCACCGCCCACCCCATGCCGGGAAGGCCCTGCGGGTTCAGCGGCAGGTGCCCCTGCAGGCGCAGGATCGCGTACAGCAGCGCGAACGAGGCGGCGCTGAACGCGAGCACCGCGCCGGCGTACCCGCGCCAGTCCTGCTCGCGGCCACCACCGACGCGCAGGAGGCGCAGCACGCCGCGCTCCAGCGGACCGACCACGCGGCCGAGCACCGGCACGGGCCCGCCCCCCAGCACACGCGCCATGTAGGTGCCGAGGAGCGGCGTGAGGGCCGCGACGACGGCGAGCAGCAGCGCGATCTGCGCGACCGCATCGCCCGTCATCAGAGGCGCTCCGGCCGGACGAGCGCGTAGCAGAGGTAGAGGAACAGGGCGGCGGCGACGGCGAGCGCGGCGATGTCACCGATCCCCATCAGTCCACCTTCCCCACGGCCCAGACCGTCAGCGCGAGGAACGCGAACCCGGCCAGGGCGATGGCGGCTGCGGCGAGGTCTCCCATGCACCCGACGCTATGGCGGGGTGCGTCAAGGCCGGGTCAAGGCGCCCCGGCCCGGCCTCAAGATGTCGTCAAGGTCTCCGGGGGGCCGGTGCGCAGGCGGTAGCCGACGCCGGTCTCGGTGACGAGGTGCACCGGCCGGGAGGGGTCCTCCTCCAGCTTGCGGCGCAGGTTGCCCATGTAGACGCGCAGGTAGTGGGTCTCGTGCGCGTAGCCCTCGCCCCAGACGCCGAGCAGCAGGGTGCGGTGCGTCAGCACACGTCCGGGGTGGCGGCAGAGCTCCGCCAGCAGGCCGTACTCGTGGGGGGTGAGGTGCACCAGCTCGCCGCCGCGCCGCACCTCGCGCAGCGCGAGGTCGACCCGGACGTCGCCGAAGGCGACGACGGGCTCCTCACCGGGCGGGGCGGCGCCCCTGCGCAGGGCGGCCCGCACCCGCGCGAGCAGCTCGCCCACCGAGTAGGGCTTGGTGACGTAGTCGTCGGCGCCGGCGTCGAGCGCGGCGATCTTCTCCCGCTCCTGGTCGACGGCCGAGACGATCACGATCGGGATCTGCGTCCACTCGCGCAGGCGGCGGGCGACCTCGGTGCCCGTGCCGTCCGGCAGCAGCAGGTCCAGGATGACGGCGTCCGGCGGCCGGAGGGCCGCGGCGTCCACCGCGGCGGCGGCGGTCGCGGCGCCCTCGGCCTCGTAGCCGGCGGCCGACAGCGCCGCCAGCAGGCCGCGCAGCACCGGCGGCTCGTCCTCCACGACGAGGATGCGAGCCGGCGTGCTCACGCGGCCGGCACCGGCGTGAGGGCGAACGAGAGCGCGAACCGCGTGCCGCCCGGCAGGGCCTCCCGGTCGAGCCGCGCGCCCTGCGCCTCGGCGAGCCCACGCGACAGCGCGAGGCCGACGCCGGTCCCCGCCGCGCCGCCGCCGGAGACGAACGGGTCGAAGACCCGGTCGCCGAGCGCCGGGTCCGGCCCTGCGCCCCGGTCCTCGACGCCCAGGAGCAGCCGCCCGCCCCGCACCTCCCCGCACACGCGCAGCGGGGGCGCCCCGTGCCGCGCGGCGTTGTGGAGCAGGTTCACGAGGATGCGCTCGCAGAGCACGGGGTCGGCCCGCACCAGCGGCAGGTCCGACGGCACCTCGATCGCGACCGGCCGCCCCCCGAGCAGCGGGCCGGCCGCCTTCACGGCGCCCGCCGCCATCTCGGCCGGCGAGCACCAGTCGAGGGCGGCGGTGAGCGCGCCGGCCTCGAGGCGCGACAGGTCGAGCAGGTTGCCCACCAGCCGGTCCAGGCGGTCGGTCTGGGTCGCGAGCACCGCCAGCGCGCCGGCGCCCTCCGGACCCGGCGCCGCCGGCCCGGCGAGCGCGTGCGCGGCCGTCCGGATCGCGGTCAGCGGCGTGCGGAACTCGTGCGACACCCCCTGCAGGAGCGCGGTCTTGAGATCGTCGGAGCGGCGCAGCCCCTCGGCCTCGGCCTCCGCGGCCACCAGCCGCGACCGCTCGATTGCGACGGCCGCCAGGTCGGCCACCGCGGCCGCGAAGCCGGGGCTCACGGTGCGCGCGCCGCCGTCCCCCGCGGCCGGCCCCACACGCAGCACGCCGAGGGGCCGCCCGGCGGCCAGCAGCGGCACCGAGAAGCCCCCGGGCTCCGGGCGCACGTGCTCCGCGCCCCCGCCCGGCGCCGCGCCGCCCCGGTCGATCACGCACCACTGCGCGCCCAGGGCGCGCGCCGCCGCGCGGCCGACCTCCCCGTCGGCCGCCGCGGTGCCCACGCCGCCGAGCGCCGCGCGGGCCATCTCCCGCAGCAACTCGGCGTCCCGCCGGCGCGCCTCGGCCTCGGCCCGCTGACGCCGGAACCCCTCGGCGAGCCAGCTCGTCACGATGGCCGTGACCACGAACACGATCAGCGACACCCAGTTGCGCGTGTCGTCGATCGTCAGGGTGTGCACCGGGGGCACGAAGAAGACGTTGAACGCCAGCGCCGAGGCGATGCCGGTGGCGAGGCCCGGCCCGAGCCCCGCCGCGCCGGCCACCAGCAGCACCAGGAGCTGGTAGACGACGCCCATCGAGAGCACGTTGACCTCGCCGCTGGCGAGGTCGACGAACCAGGTGACGAGGGCGACCCCCGCGAGGCCGGCGACGTAGCCCGCGAAGGGGTGACGGAGGATCGCCGCGTGGCGGGGCATGCCCGGACGGTAGCGCCGGCGCCCAGTCCGCGCGCCGTCGGGAGGCGGCCGGTCGGGCGCTGCTATCCCACGAGCGGGTCGAGCACGGCCTCGAGCTCCGCGGCGCTCGTCTCGCCCCGCAGGCGGGCGGCGATGCGGCCCTGCCGGTCGATCACGACGATCTCGGGGAACGCGACGGCGCCGAGGGCGTCCCCTGCCGCCCCGTCGGGATCGTGGGCCACGGCGTAGGCGGTGCCCGGGACGACGAGCGCGCGTGCGCGATCCTCCGGATCCCGGCTCCCCACCGCGACGAGGACCGCCCCGCGCGGGCCGTAGCCCGTGTCTGCGTGCTGCAAGGTGTCGGAGAGCGTCCCGCACTGTTCGCACCACGAGGCCGTGAAGGCCAGGACGACGACGCTCCCGCGGAGGTCCGCGACGCGCAGCCGGTCGCCACGGAGCGGCCCCGGCCCGAGCCGCGGGCGCAGGAGCGGCAGGTCGATCTGCGGCGCTGCGGGCCGAGCCGGATCCGGCCCCATCGTGGCCGTCACCGTCGTCCCGCGGGCCACGATGGTGCCTGCGACGGGCTCCTGCCGGAGGACGATGGGCGCGTCGAGGCCCCCGGGCCCCTCGGCTACCGTGACCGCCTCGAGCCCGAGATCGCCCAACAGTCGGTGGGTCTCGCGCAGTCCGCGGCCGACGAGCTCCGGGACGCGCACGTCGGTGCCGGACGGCGGCGCGGCCAGCGCGGGGGCCTCGCCGTCGCCGGGCAGGATGATCCGCGGGGCCTCGTCGGCGCCTCCGGCCAGGACCAGTACGACCGCGATGGCGGCCGCGGCCGCGGCCGCCGCGAGCCCCGCGACGGCGAGGGCCAGGCGCCAGGTGCGCCGCGCCGAGGCCCCCCGGGTGCCGTCGGCCAGCGCGGCGCGCGACGCCGCCAGGGCGCGGTCGCGGCCCTCCGCGGTCGCGACCGCGGAGGGCCGGGCCGCCCGGACCCGGCGGGCGAGGTCGTCGCTCACGTCGTCACCCCCAGGGTCTCGCGCAGGTCGCGCATCGCGCGTGCGAGGCGCGACTGCGCGGTGCCCACCGGCACGCCGGTCATCTCGGCGGCCTCGGCGAGCGTGTAGCCGTACCAGTGGTGGAGCACCACGACCGTCCTGCGGTCGGGGTCGAGGCGCCGGATGGCCGCGGCCACCTCCGGGTCGGGCGACGCGTCCTCCCAGTCGGCGGCGGCCTCGTCGAGGGATACCTCCGCGGCGCGGCGGCGCCGGACCCGGCGCAGGTGGTCGAGGCCCTGGTTGACGGCGATGCGGCGCAGCCAGGCGCCGAACTCCCCCTCGCCCGTCCAGCCGGCGAGAGAACGGAAGGCGCGCTCCATCGCCGCCTGGGCGACGTCGTCGGCCGCGGCCCGCTGGGCGGTGATGCCGAATGCCACACGCCAGACGGCGTCGAAGTGACGGGCGAACAGCGCCTCTCCGGCCGCGGCGTCGCCGCGGAGGGCCCGGCGCACGAGGGTGGGGTCGTCGTCGCTCACGTCACCCTGTCTGACGCCCGCACCCCCTGCCCTTGTCCCGCCCACGCGCGGATGATCGCGCGCCGGGGTGCGCCGATCAGGCCGCCGCGGCCCGCCGCGCCGGGGTCCCCGCGATGGCGAGGGCGGCCTCGACCACCTCCGGCGCGTGCAGGCAGACCGCGCCCAGGCAGGGCACCAGGCGGCGGATGACGGTGCCGCCCCCGGCGCGGCGGCGCACGCGCAGCTCCGCGGGGCCGCGTACGCCAACCGCCCGGGCCGCGGCGCGCGCGAGGCCCGCGAGGTCGGGGGCGTCGACGCGCACCAGGCCCGGCCCCTCGCCCACGTCGGCGCGCACCAGGTCGCTGAGGCGCATCACCGCGACGACGTCGCGGCGCGGGTCGTCGTCAACCGCGACGCAGGCCGCGTACTCCCCCGGCGGGCTCCGCACCACCGGCGCCGCGGCGCCCGCGCGCCGCAGGGCCCGGGCCATGGCGAGTGGGCTCGCCGCGACGGCCACCGCCGACGCGGGCGGCAGGAGCACCGGCGGGGCGTCCTCGAGCGCGGGCCAGTCGCGGGAGAGGGGCGCCAGCTCGGCCGCCGACGTGGGCACCACCAGGCCGGCCCGCGCGCGGCGGGCCACCCGTGCGACGCCGGCGGCGAGGCCGTGGTCCGAGGGCCCGGGCACCGGCAGCACGTCGATCCCCGGACGCGGCGCCGGCCGGTGATCGGCGCCCGTCACGTGCAGGCCGCGCAGCATCAGCGCCACGCAGACGGCCCGTCCCGCGGGCGATCCCGCGCCGGTCACGAGCACCCGCCCGGCCGCCCCGCCCCCGTCGCCGCGCACCGTCCACCTCCCGTCGGGATCCGTCGGCCGCAAGGCTCACCGAGGACGGTGAGATGCGCATGAGGCCGACGTGAGAGTGCCCTCATCCGGCCCGGGACGACGGGAGGGACGGCGGTCGGCGGGGCCGCGCCGTGTGCTATCCCCCCAGCCGTGAGCGCAGCATGAGCACGCGGGAGGGCGGCGGCCGCATCATCCGCGACGATCCGCCGCCGCGCACCGAGGACCCGGTGGCCCGCCGCGCGAACGTGCGCCGCGCCGTCCGCCTGTTCCGGCCCTACCGACTGCGGCTGGCGTCGGTCCTCTCGCTCATCGTCCTCGCCGCGGCCCTCGACATCGTGTCGCCGTTCCTGCTGCGCGCGGTGCTGGACACGGCGCTCCCCGAGCGGGACAACGAGCTGCTGACCCTGCTGGTGGGCGGGATGATCCTGATCGCCGTCGCCACCGGGATCCTCGGCGTCTTCCAGACCCTGCTGTCGAACCAGGTCGGCCAGCGCGTGATGCACGACCTGCGCTCGCAGGTCTACCGGCACCTCCAGCGCATGTCCCTGGCCTTCTTCACCCGCACGCGCACCGGCGAGGTGCAGTCGCGCATCGCGAGCGACATCGGCGGCGTGCAGAACGTCGTCACCTCGACGGCGACCTCGATCGTCTCGAACGTGACGACGGTGGTCGCGAGCGTGATCGCGATGTTCCTGCTCGACTGGCGCCTGGCCCTCTTCTCGCTGGGCCTGCTGCCCTTCTTCGTGGTGCTGACCCGGCGCGTGGGGGCGCAGCGCAAGGTCATCACGACCAGCCGGCAGGAGACGATCGCCGACATGTCGAGCATCGTCCAGGAGTCGCTGTCGGTGTCCGGGATCCTGCTCGGCAAGACGATGGGGCGCTCGGAGGCGCTGGCCGACCGCTTCCGCGTCGAGTCCTCGCGCCTGGCCGAGCTGGAGGTGCGCCAGCGCATGGCCGGGCGCTGGACGATGGCGTCGATCTCGACCGCCTTCGCCGTGATGCCCGCCGCGGTCTACTGGTTCGCCGGGCAGTCCTGGGCGGGCGACGCGGTCACGATCGGCACGGTGGTCGCCTTCACGACGCTCCAGACGCGCCTGTTCCGCCCGATCATGTCGCTGTTCAACGTGCAGATCGACATCCAGACCTCGCTGGCGCTGTTCGACCGCATCTTCGAGTACCTCGACCTGCGCGTGGACATCGAGGAGCCCGCCGACCCCGTGCCGCTCGACCGGGCCACCCTCCGGGGCGAGGTGCGCTTCGAGGAGGTCTCCTTCTCCTACGACGGCACCCGCCGTACGCTCGACCACGTGTCCCTGGTGGTCCCGCCGGGGACGACGACCGCGGTCATCGGCGAGACGGGCTCGGGCAAGACGACCCTCGGCTACCTGGTGGCCCGCCTCTACGACGTCGAGGGCGGCCGGATCACCATCGACGGCGTGGACGTGCGCGACGTCTCGTTCGCGGCGCTCGCCGAAGTCGTGGGCGTCGTGTCGCAGGAGACCTACCTGGTGCATGCCACCGTGCGCGAGAACATCCGCTTCGCGCGCCCGGACGCCACCGACGAGGAGATCGAGCAGGCCGCGCGGGCGGCGCAGGTGCACCGCGTCATCGAGACCCTCCCCGACGGCTACGACACGGTCGTCGGCGAGCGCGGCTACCGCTTCTCGGGCGGAGAGAAGCAGCGCATCGCGATCGCCCGCACGGTCCTGCGCAATCCGCCCATCCTGATCCTGGACGAGGCCACCAGTGCCCTCGACACCGAGACCGAGCGGGCGGTGCAGGAGGCCCTGGAGGACCTCGCGGTCGGCCGCACCGTCATCGCGATCGCCCACCGCCTCTCCACGGTCCGCCACGCCGACCAGATCGTGGTGCTCGACCGCGGGCGCGTCGCCGAGCGCGGCACCCACGCCGAGCTGGTCGAGGCGGGCGGGGTCTACGCCGCGCTGCTCACCCGCTCCGGCGAGCTGGAGCCCGCCGGGGGCTGACCCTCAGCCCCCGCTCCCGGCCGCCCGGCCGGGGAACAACGCGACGACCCGGGCGACGACGGTCACCAGGAAGAGCTGGCCGGCTACGGCCTCCGTCATCGCCATCGCCCGGGTGGGATCGGCGAGCGGGGTGATGTCGCCGTATCCCACGGTCGCGAGCGTGATGAAGCTGAAGTAGAGGAGGTCGAAACGCTCGAGCGGCGTGGTCACCGAGGCGAACGCCGTGTCGGACAGCAGCGCCGACGCCGCGTAGAGGCCCGTGAAGAACAGTCCGATCAGCAGGTAGGCGCTGAGCACGCCGGCGATCGTCGACAACGTGACCGACCGCTCGCGCACGAGCGCCTTCAGGAGCATGACCAGGATCGCGAACACGCCGCCGGCCACCACCAGCTCCACGGCGGCCAGCAGCCCGTTGCGGTCCCACACCGCCGCGAGCACGGCCACCACGGCGAGGATGATGCCGACGACCAGGCCGCCGCGCAGGAGGGCACGCGACGCCCCCGTCGCCCGGATGATCGTGACCCACAGCGCCAGCACCATGACCGCCGAGATGGCCGTGCCGACGCGCGAGGCGGAGACGGCCCCGAAGGCGGGGAAGGCGACCAGCAGCACGAGGACCGGCGCGTAGTGACGGTCCGGCCCGCGGGCGGGGGGGGCGGCGGACTCGGGCTCGTCGCTCACGGGCGCATGATGTCTGGCGCAGGGTCCCCGCCGCAACGTGCGGCGGGCCCCCGGCGCAGCCACAGGGGCACGACGCAGGCGGCGGTTGCGGCGAGCAGGGTCGCCGCCGGCAGCCCGCCCCCGGCCCAGACGGCGAAGAGGGCGATCCCCGCGACCTCCGCCCCGAGCGTCGACACCGAGGTCACCGTGGCCCGCGACCGGCCGGTGATCCGCTCCTGCATCCGCGTCTCGGCGACGACCTGGGCCGCGCGGCCGACGCCGTAGAAGAGCGCCAGCCCCGCGATGCCCGCCGCGCCCGGCGCGACCCCCGCCGCCCCGAGCCCCGCCGCGCCGGCCAGCAGGAGGCCGGCGACCACGGGCCCCCGGGCGTGGGCGATCCCGCCGCCGAGCGCCGAGCCGGCCGCGCCGGCGAGCGGCACGGCGAGCAGGGCGAGCGGGATCACCTCGACCGGGACGCCCCGCTCGGCCGCCACCAGCGGGAAGTACTCCTCCAGGCCGTCGAACGCGGTCAGCACGGCCACGGCCGCCACGGCGGCGCGCACGGGCCCCGCGACGGCCGCCTCGCGGACCCCGGCCGCCAGCGTCGCGAGGTAGCCCCCCTCCTCCCCCTCGTCGTCGGTTGCGCCGTCCGGCCGCCGGTCGGGAAGGGCCGCGGCGAGCGCGGCGGCAAGGAGGCAGACCGCGATGCTCACCGCGCCCGCGGCGACGTGCCCTCCGGCGGCCGAGAGGAGGCTCGCGGCGACCGCCACCGGCACCTGGACCAGCTGCGACGCCGCCTCGCAGCGCCCGACCACCGGGCCGAAGCGCTCGGCGGCGCCGGCGGCCGCCAGGCCGTCGTAGAGGAGCGCGTTGAACGCCCCGCCCGCCAGGGAACCGGAGACGCCCCAGAGCACGAACCCGGCCGCGAATCCGGCGAAGCCCGGCGCGACGATCCACACCCCGTAGCCCAGGGCCTGCAGCAGCCCGGCCGCCACGAGCACCCCGCGGCGCGAGACGCGGTCGGCCAGCGCGCCGCACGGCACCTCGGCGACGACCGCGGTACCCGACCAGATGGCGAACAGGGCCGAGATCGCGGCATCGGACAGCCCCGTGTCCGCGAACAGCAGCGCGTACAGCGGGTACAGCGGGATCGCATCCGCGAGCGCGCACCACGCGACCGCCCGGCGTGAGAGCCGGCCGGCGTCGTCGTCAGCGGGGCGGGATCACCAGGGAGGGTGCACGGGCCAGTTGTACCACGTCGCCTACCGGGCGCGCATGTCGGCCAGCGCGAGCCCGCCGCGCGGCCCCCCGGGGCCGAGGGCGCGGGCGGCGGGGACCGACTCGCAGGTCACGAGGCCGGCCGACGCGGTCGCCCGGGCGACGACCGGCCACAGCCGCGCGACCTCGGGCACGGTGTCGACGAACGTCAGCAGGACGGGGGCGCGGCGGCGGAGGGCGAGCAGGTGGTCGGCGTGCAGCGGGCCGTCGCCGACGTGGCCGCCGACCCCCCGCAGCACGGTCGCGCCGGCGGCGCCGTGCTCGCGCAGCCCGCGCAGCAGCGCGGCGTGCAGCGGGCTGCCGTCCCAGCGCTCCGCCTCGGCCGCGACCACCGTGACCCGCTGGAAGACCCCGTTGCCCGCGGCGTCGGCGGCCGGGGGCGCCGGCAGCTCGGCCACCGCCCGCCCGCCCCGGCGCACCACCCGCACCCGCTCCGCGGTGAGGACGTGGCGGCCGGGGAGCGCGCCCCGCAGGGCCGCGAGGGCGCGCGCGCCGGCGGCCCGCGGCCCCACGGCCCAGACGACGGCGGGCACGCCGGCGTTGCGCGACATGAAGCGCGCCCGGCGACGATCGCCGAGGACGACCCCGTCCAGGCCGGCGAGGATCGTCGTCGCGGTCATCCCCGCGGAGCGCATCGCCGTGAGCGCCGCCCAGGCCACGGGCCGGCCCCCTGAGCGCTCGCCGCGGCCGCAGTAGGCCGTCAGCGCGATCTCGTCGTCGTCGGTGCGCGGCGGCGGCAGGCCGCCCGCGAGGCCGTGGTCGGGCAGCGTCAGCCGCTCGAGGGTGACGAGGCCGCCGCGCACGAGCTCGGCCGCCTCGGCGGCCAGCGGCGCGATGCGGCCCGCGCGGTCCACGGCGGTCGCCACCAGCGGGAGGTCCTCGGACAGGCTGAGCAGCCGGTCGGTGCGCCGCTGATGCCGGATCCCGTAACCCTCGACGCCGCGCAGGAGCACCGCGGCCAGCGGCTCGTGCGCGGCTATCAGGTCCATCAGGGCGTCGGCCAGGGGGCGCCGCCCCGCGCCGTCGCGGTCGCCCTCGCCCAGGTGGACGCTCAGCTTGAGGCCGTCCGCGCTCACAGTCCGCTCCCGAGCCACCAGCCGATGCCGCACAGCGCCAGCCCGCCGGCGATCGACGCCACCAGGTTGACGAGGGCGAGGCGCGCGCGGCCGTCCTCGGCGAGGCGCTGGGTCTCCAGCATCCACGTCGAGAAGGTGCTGAAGGAGCCGAGCGCCCCGACCGCCAGCACCAGCCGCCACGCCTCGCCGGGCGCGACCCCCGCCACCAGGCCCGCACCGAAGGCGCCGAGCAGGTTGACGGCGAGCGTGCCCCACGGGAGGTCGCCCCGCACCCGGCGGCTGACGGCGGCGTCGAGGCGGAAGCGGGCGAGCGCCGCCAGCCCGCCGACCGCCGCGACCGCGACCCACTGGCCGGCGGCGCTCACGGGATCCCCACCCGCGCCCGGCGCACCAGGGCGCTCGCGAGCGCCACCGCCGCGAGCCCCGCGACGACCGAGGTGGCGACGTAGGCGACCGCCAGCGCACCGTGCCCGTCGCGCCCGAGCGTGATCGCCTCCACCTGCAGCGCCGAGAAGGTGGTCAGCGCGCCGCAGACCCCCGTGCCGAGCAGCGGCCGCATGTGGATCGCCGGCGGCAGGCGCTCCAGCAGCCGCGTGGCGACGTACCCCAGCACCAGGGTGCCCGCGATGTTGGCGATGAAGGTCGCCCAGGGCCAGCGCCCCGGCTCCAGCGGCAGCGCCTCGTCGAGGGCGAGCCGCAGGACGGCGCCGATGGCGCCGCCGGCCACGACCGCCGCGGACACGCCGTGACGGGCGACGAGGCGCGACGACAGGCGGCGGGCGCTGCCGGGGTCCGCGCTCACGTGCCTCCCGCGTCGTGGTGACCGTGGTAGGAGCCATCAGCGCCCGGGGGCGCGGTGGGCGAGCCCCATCGCCGGCCGCGACGCGGCCGCCGGGGACGCTACACCCCGGGACCCGCGGGGGCCGCCGCCGTCTCCGGCGCCGCCCCGGTCACGTCGCCCGGGTCGCCGCCCGCTCGGCGGCGCGGCGCTCCCAGAGCGCGGCGTTCAGCACCGCCGAGCCCACCAGCAGCCGCGCGACGATGAACAGCCACAGCAGGATCGTCAGGGCCATGCCGATGGTGCCGTAGACCGACGACACGCGGTCCACCTGACCGGCGAGGTAGTAGGCCGTGAACAGGTGCAGGCCCTCCGCACCCACCGCGACGAGGATCGCGCCGGGCACCAGCGCCCTCACCGGCGTCGGCCGCCGCGGGAGGTGCACGGAGATGCGCAGCCAGATCGTGAAGTAGATGGCCATGATCGCGACGCTGGCGAGCAGCCCCCCGATGCCCGAGCGCTCCCGCAGCCAGCCGATCAGGCCGCCGATCACGATCAGCCCGAGGGCGGTCGCAGTGAAGATGAGCGAGCCGTTGACGAGGCTCGCCGGCCGCACGGGCCGGATGCCCCAGGCCGCCGCGTGGCTCACGCGAAGCGCCCGCACCGCACCGAGGCCCGCGTAGGCCGTGCCGAAGAGGCCGATCACCATCGCGATCCACCATCCGCTCTGCCGTGCGCCCTCGGCGATCGCCTGGGTGAGCGCCCCCTGGAGCCCGATGTCGTCGCCGACACCCTCGACCGCGCCCTCGTCGAGGTCGGTGACCGCGCCCAGCAGGCCCACGATCAGCAGCGAGAAGGGCAGCAGCCACAGGAAGAAGCGGTAGGCCACGGCGCCGGCGAGAAGTCCTCCGAGGTGGTCGCGGTCGCGCTGGGCCACCTCGAACGCCTGCCCGACGACGGGCGAGCGCTCGCGCGCCTCCTCGGCCCAGGCGCGCGCGTCGTCGGCGCGGCGCCGCGAGTACTCGCGCACGGCGGCGATGCGCGAGGGGGGCCGCGGCCTGGGCCCGGGATCAGGCTCCGGGGAGCGCATCGGCACGGTCACGACGCGACGGGCCACGCGGCGCGAGCGCGGGCATCACCCGCGCCCGCCCGCGCCACGTGGCCGGCCCGTCCGTCAGATGCCGAGGAGCTGGCGCTTCTTGGCCTCGAACTCGTCGTTCGTGAGCACGCCGGAGTCGCGGAGCTGGGCGAGCTGCTGCAGCTCGGCCATGTAGTCGGGCTCCTCGGCCGCCGGCGCGGCCTGGGGCGGCGGGGCCGCGGCGGCGGCCTGCTGCGCGTCCTGCTCGGCCCATCGGCCCGCCTGGCGCCGGGAGACCCGGTTGGACACGGCCGTGGCGGTGCCTGCGATGACGGCCGTGCGCGCGACGCCCCGAATCAGTCCCATCAGAGATCCCCCTGAAATCGTGTGGTGGTCATGCCTCGAGCGCCTCGAGGGCGTCCATCAGGTCCTGCGCGCCGACGCGCTCGCTGGCGATCAGGCGCCCGCCGTTGCGGCGCACCGCCGCGGCGAACGGCGCCGCCCAGGTGTTCTCGTAGACGATCACGGCTGCGGCGCTGCCGGGCTCCATCGCCTCGGCGATCACCGCCATGTCCTCGTCGCCCACCAGGCCGGTGCTCGCGCCCTCGAAGACGGCGAACGAGCCGATCTGGTCGGCCTCCATGTCCTGGATCGCGATGCCCGAGAACGTGCCGTCGTCCTGCTTGACGATCAGGGTCGCGTCCAGCACGCGGACGATGCCGCGCTCCACCAAGTCCACCATGATGTCCGCCGCCTCGCCCGTCATCGGCGCGCCGGGCGGATAGCCGATCACCACGAGGTCGATCGGTCCGAGCTCCTCATCGCTCATCTCACCCTCCCGGGGGTCCGGTCCGGAGAACGTATCGGCCGCAGATTATCCCTGGCTCGGCCGGCCGGCGCACGTGCTCCGTCGCCGATTCAACCCGTTGGGATGACGCGGGCCCTGCCATCGATCTGCCCGGCGAAGAAGCCGTGCCGCACGAGCGGCTCGACGAGTTCCGCCTCCTCGTAGGCCAGGTGAGACACGAGGGCGTCGGTGAGCAGGTCCAGGGCGCCCTGGATCGCCGTGAAGTCGCCGGGGTGGGTGATGTGGTGCACGAGGGCGCGGTCGACGCCCTGGATGGCGTCGTGGATGACGTGGTGCTCCTCGGTGAGCCGGTCGATCACCGGCGCGAGCGACGGCTCGCTCGCCCGCAGGTGGGGCATGATCCCCTCGTCCTCGATCCCGTGGTGCTGGGTCACCACCCCGCAGTAGCGCGAGCAGAAGGCCCCGAGCGTCCAGTCGTTCTGGCGCAGGGCCATCGCGTTGAGGGCCGAGCGGGCCTCGCCCGCGGTGGCGGCGCCCTCGCGCACCTCGTCGAGGATGCCGCGCAGCTCGGTCAGCTCGCGCCGCAGCGTGTCGTGCACGTCGATCAGGTGCTGCCCCACCAGCCGGCCGCGCCGCGTGTACGCCACCTCGGACCCCGAGGGCGCGCGGTGGGGGCGCGTCGTCTCGTCCCAGGGAGCCGCGGCGCCCACCCGCACCCCGTCGTCGGGCGTGGGGGTCACGCCGAGGCGCTCGTACTCGGTCGCCGCCTCCCCCACCCCGGCCTCCGCGGCGGGGCCGTCCGGGGTGCGCGCCGGGGACGGCGGGCGACTCCCCTCGCCGCCGCCGGCGCGCCCCGCGGCGACCCGCTCGCGCAGGGCCGGGGCGACCTCGCCGCCCAGGCGGCGCACGAGGTCGGGGTCGTCAGCCATCACGATGAGGGTGTCGATGCGGTCGCCGAGGACCAGGGCCGCGAGGTCGGCGACGCCGAGGTCCGGGCCGACGTTCAGGAGGCGCCGCACCGCCGACGGGTCGCGCCCGGCTCGCCGGGCGGCCCGGTCGATGCGCGCGTTGCCCTCCGCCAGGTCGCCCGGCTGGAGGTACGGCAGGCTCGGCAGCCATCCGTCGCCCCGGCGGCCCACGAGGTCGAGCATCCGCGGCTTGTACGCCCCGATCCAGATGCCCACGTCGTGCGCGGGCGCGGGGCCGCGCGCCGCCCCCGCCAGGGGGTAGTGCGGTCCGTCCCGGCGCACGCCGCCGCGCTCGCCCGTGTCCCACAGGGCGCGCATGAGGTCGATCGCCTCCTCGAGCGCGTCGACCGACTCCCCGGGGCGCCGCCGCGGACCGCCCATCGCGGCGACGCCGTCCCAGAACGCCCCGGCCCCGATGCCCAGCTCCGCGCGCCCGCCGGAGAGGAGATCGAGGCTGGCGACGGCCCGGGCCAGCATCGCCGGGGGGCGGAGCGGCAGGTTCAGCACGTTCCCGGCCAGGCGCACGCGCGAGGTCCGGGCCGCCATGTAGGACAGGAGCGTCCAGGTGTCGAGGAACCGCGACTGGTACGGGTGGTCCTGGAAGGTCACGAGGTCGAGACCGACCTCGTCGGCGAGCGCCGCGAGCGCCACGACGCGATCCGCGCCCTCGGCGGCGGGCGTCAGGAAGACCCCGACGCGGAGGTCGTGTGGCGGCGCGGGCACGGATCCAGCCTAGACGGCGCCGCCCCCCGGGGCCCGCGGGCCACGGGGCCGAGCGCCGCCCGGTGCGGGGCCGGGGAGGGCCGGCCCCCGGAGGGCCGTTGACCGCACCGCGACCCGAGCCCAGAATGCGGAGATGATCCGGCTCCTCCCCGACATGCCGCCCGGCGTCCTTGGGCTCGAGGCCGTCGACGACGTCGAGCGGGAGGACTACGAGGACGTGCTCCTGCCGGCCGTCGAGGCCGCGATCTCGGAGCACGGCAAGGTCCGCCTCGTCTACGTGCTCGGCCCCGAGTTCGACGACTACGAGGGCGGGGCCGCCTGGGAGGACCTCAAGCTCGGCATGAGCCACCCGGCCTCCTTCGAGCGGATCGCGGTCGTGACCGACGCACGCTGGGCCGGCGCGGCGCTCCGCGTCTTCAGCGCCCTCTGGCCGGGCCAGGCACGCGCGTTCCCGCTGGCCGAGCTCGAATCGGCGAAGCGCTGGGCGGCGGGCACAGAGGGCGACTGAAGCGCCCGACGGCTGCGACCGGGGGGCTGCCTCTCAGCCTGTGGCTTTCGCCCCCGCGCTCACGCAAGTGACCTCGGCCCCGCATGCGCGGAGTCCTGACAAGGCTTGTCCCTTGATCCGGTTGAAGAGTGTCTCGCAGCAGAACTCCCTACAGGCCCTGCATGCGCCGGCGACCCTCCCCATACACCTGAGCCAACTCCTCGTCGCTAAGGGCACGATTAATCACCACCCCGCCCATCATCGATATCGCTGGAGTCACAAGGTTCGGGAAGTAGTGGATGCCCCTCGGCCCGTCCGCGGGGAGGTAGTGAACCGCCCTGGGAAAAGTGGAGGCTCCCAAAGCAGGCGCCACGTGCCTGCAGG
>VFQN01000867.1_pt1 | contig 54086 bp, 88 predicted proteins | sample 3512371 | NCBI WGS metagenome assembly VFQN01 (sample SAMN10412370, study PRJNA504923) | tailings metagenome | isolation source: Replicate 2 from Balatoc abandoned mine | place: Philippines: Itogon, Benguet | collected 2017-08-28
AAATTATTTAGTCATCAATCCGGGACGGAAGTTTGGTCGGATGCAATTAAATCCCCCTACAATTTTCCGCTCCGCGGGCTGGAAATAGGATTTTATAGTGAAAATTAAATAAGATGCCAGCCCTGGTGCGGACACCGGCCTCTATCTCCCAGTTAATGTACCGGCCTCCACCAGTTAACACACACCTTGCAGCACTCAGACGTTAACGATGGCTCGCGCAGGGAATTTGCATCTGACACGCTGTTGACGAGAGCAGCACAAGACCGCGCCGAAAACCAAGCACACGCGCAAATATGTTGCGCTGCTGCAGTCACAGGCAGGGTTCGGTCAGAGTCATGGATTGGACAGTGGTTCAGCGCTCAACAAGCAGCCATGGAAGTGGCTGCCACCACACCCGCCGCCACCCATATTGCTGCACCTGGAATGCAGAGCACCGTCAGCAGTCAAGCGCTTGCATTTGCCGCGCAGCGCCGATAAACTATCGTACCCAGTCTTGCTACCGCCCGGACCCTCCTAGCTACCTCGCAAGCCAAAGAACAGCACACAGCACCGCAGCCTTCGAGCGTCAAGGTCAATTGAAGCCTCACACACATAATTCAGGTTACCTTACTAGCAGGTCAAGTTAATGAGCTGTAGCCTGTACGGGTAGGTTGGCACACGTGTTGTTATGTTTTCCTGGTCTCCCCCGTCACGCCCGTCACCACAAGGCAGCCGGTTCCACAAGCAGCGCAGCTTGCCTTACCCACAATGCCACAAATGGCTACCTTCATCCCTAGTACACGCAGCACAGGGTCTGCCACCGCTCGTCGCACCACAGCAAATTTACCTCAACGCTCCACCCACGTCAAACCACTGCCATTACAACCCCTGATCCAGTCACCAACAGTAACTGCACACCAACCACCACCACCGCGGTATACACCCTCACCTCACCCTCACCTGCTGCTGCCCCTGGACGTCCCTCCCCCTGGCCCGTGGTGCGCCCCATGGTGCGGGTTGGGCACGAAGCTCCGGAACCCAGCCCCCATGGTGGTCACCTTGCTGGGCGTGCTGGGACGCACACTGCCCTGCAGCCCGAAGGACGCCACCGCCCCGTGGCCCCCAACGAATGCAGCAGAGGCAGCACCCCCGCCGCCGCCCAACCCTGCGCCCAGCGGCAGCACCGTCGGAGGCAGCGACCCGCTGCGCGCGAACGCCCCCCTTGCTGCACCACCCACACCGCCACTGCCGCTGCCACCACCACCAGGGGAATGGGCGGTGGCTCCCGCGGACACCACCCTGCGGCTGGGCGACTCTGGTTTCGGAGGCGAGGGAGACGTGGGGGCGCCGTTCCCTATCCCGGGTGCGTTCTGCTCCCCAGGGTTGGACCGCGACCGGCCCGGCAGGGCGCTACCCGTGCCGGCACCAGGGCCATCTGTAGCCTCTTGCTGCTGTTGTGAGGTGGTAGTGGACCCAGAGGCCGCTGACCCCGGTCTGTGCTGCACCCCGCCCTCCTCTCCTTCCCGTGCCCCCGCCTCCTGCCCCTGCTGCCCCTCCTGCTGCTGCTGCCTCTGCCTCTGCTGGTACGCCTGCAGCGCCGCACCCGACACCGCCGCAGCCACCAGGCTGTGGCCCCCTCCCTGCCCCTCCGCCCTCCGCCCAGCCCCATGCCCCCCGGCCCAACACCTCCCCCACCTGCACCACCCGCGCCTGCAAACTGCAAGGACAAAGACACAAAGGCCCCTCTCGCACCAGCAAACCTCCCAGAAGCCCCACCTCCAGCCCCTATGCTGCTCATGCTGGTGGCCGGCCGGCGGCCCAGCATGCTACCGCCCCCGCCGCCCATCGCCGCTGCCGCTGCAGTACCCGGCCGGTACTGCCGTCCACCTGCCCCTTTGTCATGGCTGCCACGCATGCCGTTGCTCAAGCTGTGATGGCCACTCCCCACAGCGCTCTTCCTCAGCGTCGACGAAGCCACATGGTAAAACGTCGAGGGCAGCTCGAATGGGCTGTTGTCACCCAGCCACCACCCCCCTTGCGGCATGTCCCCGGTCACCACGATCGGTGCCTGCTGCTGCTGCTCCCGCCCCCTGTCCCTCTGATGTGAGTACGGCCGCTCCTCCTGCCCCCACGCATTCCCCACGCCCCCGGGCCCTGCCCCCGCCTTCCCCGGGTCCCCAAACCGAGACGGCAGTCGGGCCATGGCCCTGCCCGCGTGGCCCTGGGGCAGCGTGCCGTTCCCACTGCCGCCCGCGGTCCCTGTTGCTGCCCCTGCTCCTGCTGCCCCTCCCACTCCGCCGTTTCCGCTGGCCCCCGAGAGGGACACAGCGGTGGAGGCGATGGCGGGGAGGGGGGCGCCGGCCACTGCCAGGCTCATGCGCAGGTCTGGCGGCGGGGGATTCAGGGTTGAGGTGGGGGGCGAGGGGAGCGTTAGGTAGTCAGGCCCGGGGGTGCACGGAACGCTTGCACGCAGTGGCGCGCCCAGACAGCAAGCGGCACGCAAGGATTTGTGAGAGTGTGCGACAGTCTATGCCCCATGTTCCGGGGTCTCCGTCAGCCCACCGCCCCACCCACCCGCCAGCTCAATGGCCCGTTTCTCCGCCAGCTCCCTAGCCGCCCGCAGGTCCCGCTTTACGCCATGCAGCTCCTGAACCGCCTGCAGGCCGGGAATGCAAAGCATTTAGGTGCTAGGACACTGTGTCAGGAAGGTAGTTGAGCGAGCGCCTGTTCCCTGGGACAGTAGGCCGCAGGTTGAGAAGCGTCGCTGTGTCATTCATGATCCACCTCCGCCCACTTTGCCCTACTTCACCGCATCCAGTTAATACACATGCCTGCAAACCGTGTCGCTCCCCCCTGGCACCCCACCAGCATGTTGTCGTTCATGAGCTTGGCCACCACCGCCTTGCGCGCCCTGTCCCACCAGACCCAGTTGGACCAGCTGCAGGGGTTGCCTACCCTGCTGCCTATGAGTCGTACCCGCCCCTTGCTCACCATGCGTGGGCAGGTACAGCCATGTTCAGTACAGGGGCCGGAGCCCACGCTGGCCCAGCATGGCGTGGCTGCGGGAGGAGAACGGCCGGAATGCGTGGCTGTGCAGCATGCGGGGCAGCACCGGCACGGTTCCCACGCGGGGACCTGTGCTGGCCTTCCCCATGGCGGTGGCGGTCGTGCTCCCGCGGTCTGTGTGGAACGGGTGCACGTATGGCGATTTGTAGCAGCCGGTGGAGCTCGTCTCCACGCCCGACCCGCTGACGTCCCAGCACTCTATCTTCTCCTTCCGGCACACGTCGTCCATCTTGTTCCGGTCGGTAGGGTTGCTGGTGACGGTGCGGCCGTAGAGAACTGGCAGCAGCCGCTTGCCGTTGAGCTGCGCCATGGGAGAGTCAGCAGGCACCCCCGCCGCCCGCATCACCCTGCAGGAAGACGGCACCTTGATGAGTAGGTTGCAGCCAGAAGCAAGTGGCTTGCTCCACAGAGCGACGGCAGGGTGTAGGCCTTACCGGTACTTCCGCACACCAGGTCAGCGTGCCTACCCTACCTTCTCTGCCTTAGTCACACCCTGCCGTGTTCGCCCCTAGCCTTTCCTGCCCTGTCTTTCATAGTCGGTGTCTGAGCCCCCAGACCTACAGCTCAGCTTCAGCCCAGCTACTCCAGCTCAGCCCTGCCGAACAGCCCCTTTTCGTCATGCCGCCCTCCCGCCCAGTTCCCGCCAGGGGAGACCACTGTGTCGGTTGTGCTGTCGCGTTGCATGGCACAGCACGCCTGTATGTCTTCTTCGCTAGCTTGCGCTTGTCTGCTGTCTGTTTCCTTTGCTGCAATTTGATAACGCATGCACACGCTCTGACATACGCATGGGTTGTACCCGCCCGCCCCCCCTGCGCCAACTATGTCTTAGTCCCCTTCTAGCGCCGCTCCCCGGCCATTCCTTGCTCAATCGTCGCACTACTACGGCGGACGGCAGCACCCTCCTCCCCTGTGCTCAGCGCCTGTGCCGAGCTGAGAGGGGCTCGTTAAGCTCTTTGCACCCAAATGTACCTGATCTTGGACATCTTGATGGCAAAGGAGATGGCAGCCTCCGAGTCCAGCTTGGTCTTGACCTCGATGATAGCGGCGCAGTTGTCGGCCACGACAATGGCATCGACATCCGCCTGCGGGTGTGGCAGGATGCCAGCAGGCGTCAACAAACGCAGAAACGAGCATAGGCTATCTGCTGCGCGTGAGTACTGCTAGCAGCTATACTAGGCGTGCACGGCAGGTCCGGCTGGCAGTTATTCGGTTGGGTGGGTCAGCGTGCACTTGCTGTTTTGCCTGGCCCCATGGCTTCCTTACTTTGACAACCCCAATACCCATCCCCCTCTCACAAGCATCGCGGCACACTTGCAAGGACCTCTTCACCCCAGGTCAACCCACCGTCTGGCCATTGGCCTGAAGACTCTGGACACACAGTGGTTTGGCCTCCGGATGGCCGTTCTCCTGCAGCCAGGTGACGCCGCGCTTGTGCACTGCCGCCTTCTCGCCCTTCGCATGGTTGTCCTGCCAGCCTTGCAGGGTTGTCACCTGTGCAATTTATCGGGGAGCAACAGGTTTGCACGGAAGCGCAAGGGGTTGCACGACCGCCTTTCCTCCAACAGCCGCCGCCTCACTCTACTGTCTTCCCTTACAAGCCTGCCTCCTTACCCACCCATGCAGGAGCCCATACCTTCCATGCCTGCCCTTGTCACTAGCCTAGACCCCATCACACGCCCCTGGCTCGTACCTGCTTTGATAATGGTTTCACCAGGTTGACGGCGAGGTACTTGCCGCCGTCAACCAGCTGCACGGACCGAGGGCTCTGAAGCTCGACTTCTTCTAGGTCCACGTCAGCATCAGCTGCGCCACCTGGCAGCTCCGACAGTGGGACCAGACCGGCACAGCCTGATTGCTCCACAATGCGCTTCAGGTCATCACGGGTGATGTTCGCGTACTTGCGCTTCTGCAGCGTGTTGTCAAGGTCGTAAGATGGTAGTAGCAGCGTGATCTTATATGTTTCTGTGCGGGAAAGGGGAGGGGAGGTTTGTATGGTGAGAAGAAGTTGTTGTGGAACGCATGGGAGGGAGCCATGGCACGTAGGTGGGTGCAGGGCAGCGCATGGAAAGGGCCAGCATGGCGTGGCGTTCCCCAGGGCAGGGGCCCGAGTTGTCGGTGACGAGCCCCGACCTTCTCCCGGCATAGCGGCAGGGATCTCTGAGCAGCCACAAGAGCCAGAGCGATACAACTTCGAGCTCAGGCCGACAAACCTACTCGTGAAAAACGCTCCCATGGCGAGTACTCGTCAGCAGATAGACCAGACAAACGTCCAGGAAAGGCAGCCGTGAGGAAAAGAAGACTCGCTCAATGCTTAGGCCAGTTAGACAATGTGCTGCGAGGGTGTGGGCTGAAAGGCGATGCGGTTGAGGTTCGTTGCCGATGCCATCATACCGGAAACCTGCGCTGTTGTTTTGCGCTACATGAGTAACGTACGATTATGAATCTAAATGACAAGATAGCAGGCCGCAAGGAGCTGCGTCCGATCGCGTCACCAGCGAATGGTGGGAGCCGAACGGAAGCGGCGAAAGGGACCGAATTTTCATGACTACCAGCCTGTTGTGCAAGCAACTTCAAACGTACGGAGATGGTCGTTGGGCCAGAACTGGCTGAGTGCGTGCCCCCAGTGGCCCGGCGGCCTTCCGTGCTGCTCACTTGGACACAAATCTAGTCCTGCACATACATGTAGCCACATCACATCCAAAGCTAGTACAGGCTGCTCCTTTATGAAACATAAGCAGAGGCCGAGACCGACCGAAGCACGCGGCCGGCCGGCGCACTTAGCTCAAACTGATGGACCAACCGAATGCCCCCAAGAATGACAAGCGGTGTCAGCTTTGCAAAAGCTGCGAAAATGGGCTGATCCCTGCTGCTCAGGAGCGTCTGAAATTTGTGCAAGTGCCAACTCCCACAGGCGGGCCCAGTACCTCCACCTTGTGCCACGTGCCACGTCCGACGGAACGTTGTTTTTATAACCGCACCTGCCGCGAAGGAACATTATGTCGTAGAGCGCCGGAAGGTTGCTTCAGCGTGTGCACAGCACGACCTCCCCGTCCCAAATGCTGGCCCCGCTGCTGCCGCCGCCGCCGCACTCAGCCCGCAGGCCGCAGCCCCGCAGCTCAACCCCGGCGGAGTGCCGGCAGGGCCTCACCCGCCACCCGCGGCCGCCCCCCCTCTCGTGCCGTGCAAGCCGAGCCTGAGCCTGTGCCAGTGCCAGCCGCGCCTGCACCGCCGCTGGTCATGCCCGCCCCAGCGCCCCTCCTGTGGAGCCTCCCGCCGCCGCCGCCGCCGCCGCCGCCGCTGCGCCTGCTGCCGCTGCCCCGCTTGCAGCATACGCGCAGCACGACGCAGAACCGGTCCCTGCAGCTGCTATGCCGGCCGTCGCTGCCGCCCTCGCCGCCGCCGCTGCTGCCCCAGCCGTTGTAGCTCCCCCGGCCGGCAGCGGTGCTCCGGACGGCCTGCTGCCCCCCGTCGGCTACAGCCCCATGCAGTACATCGTGGCCATGCAGTCCCTGTTACTGCTGAACGAGCAGAGGAGGCAGCAGGTCGGGCAGCCGCAGCAGCCGTAGCCCCTAAACGTTAGGCAGCAGTCGGCTGGGGCATTGCGTGAAGGCGTAAGCAAGGTTAAAGGTCAGGCAGTGGCGGTGACGGGCGGGGAGCAGTCTAGGTTTGTTTGCCTTGGCGCCGCGGAATGGAGGCCGCCACCTAGCCGCTGGGCTCCAGGGGGGGTATGGCAAGCAGTATAAGCCACACAGTGTTGGGGGTCGTCTGCTTTGTGGTATGGCGGCGCATGGCACTCACCTAATAAGCTAGGGGTTGTGAAAGAGCAGATTGGCGGGGCTGGCAAATAGCATGTGACTGATAGCCATGCAGAGGCGTGCTGTACTACCAGTTGTGATTAGGCTACCATATGGAATGGTACTGGCACCTGGTGGCCGGGGGAGTCGGGGTGGCGGTGGTATGGCACGAGGTTAAGCCTGAAGACCAGTGCCAGTGCCCTTTACCAAAGGACAGCTTCGGTTGCTGCGTAGCCTTTGTGGCAGGTTGAGAGTTTCTGATGCTAGCATTATCACCTCTGCGCGAAGAGCACGTCGCAGAATGCATTGGTAGGTTCAGTTGGGCTGCCACAAAGGTTGTTCCAGGCCACACGCAAGGGTGCGAGGTGCTGCTGGCCAAGGGAATCGTTCTTGCCGTACTTGGTGTTGCTGCGCGCCATCTTGCACGCCTAGGCAGTGGGACGCCTTGGCGTGAGGGCTTGCCGCTTATTAGGGCCAACCCGCGCGTGGCGTTAGAGGCAAGGTGTCGTCCGTAGGGCGCAACTGGACTGTGTACCGTACCGCACACGGCAAATGACCTAACACCGCTGTGGCGTCTCAGTTACGTGGCCGTATAATAATACTGTGCATGAGCACGCAAACCGTTACTTGCGGGGCGCCGCTGTGCTGTATGGCGGACCAGCGTGCGGTGCCTGTGCCGGTGCGGACAACGGCCCCTAACAAGTAACGCACGCCACGCCAATAATCGCGCATACACCTTGCAGCACTCAGGTGGTAATCAAGGGCTCTGAACTTGCGTCTGATGGGCTGTTACCGAGAGCAGCGCAAGACCGCGCGAACAGCTAAGCACACGCGCACATCTTATCCGCTGCCGCAGTTTAGGCAGTTACGAGTCATGTACTACCGTAAACACTGGTTCAGGCTCAACACAGCAGCTGTGGAACTGGCTGCCCCCACACCCGCGGTCAGCATGGTGCTGCATCCGCAACGCAGAGCACCGTCAGCAGTCGAAAGCCTGCACTTGCGGTGCTGCGCCTATCAAGTACCGTACCCCACCTTGCTGCCGCCGGGACCCTCCTAGGTACCATACCTCGCAAGCCAAAGAACAGCACGTAGCACCCCAGCCTTTGAGCGTCAATGTTGACGGAAGTCTCACACACATCATTTCAAGTTCCTTCACAAGCAGGTTGCTGGTCAAGTTCAAGAGCTGTAGCCTGTACGGCTAGATCGGCACACGCGTCGTTATCTTGTCCTGGTCTACCCCCACGCCCCCATATCACCATAGAGCAGCGGGTTCCACAAGCAGCGCAGCTCGGCCCTACCCACAACTGGCTACCTTCACCCATAGCACACGCAGCACAGGGTCGGCCACCGCTCGTCGCACCGACATACTTTCCCTCGACGCTCCACCCACGTCAAACCACTGCCATTGCAACCCCTGATCCAGTCACCAACAGGAATTGCACGCCAATCACCCTCACCCTCACCTGCTGCTGCCCCTGGACGTCCCTCCCCCGGGCCCGTGGTGCGCCCCGTGGTGCGGGTTGGGCACGAAGCTCCGAAACCCAGCCCCCATGGTGGTCACCTTGCTGGGCGTGCTGGGACGCACACTGCCCTGCAGCCCGAAGGACGCCACCGCCCCATGGCCCCCAACGAATGCAGCAGAGGCAGCACCCCCGCCGCCACCCAACCCTGCGCCCAGCGGCAGCACCGTCGGAGGCAGCGACCCGCTTCGAGGGAACGCCCCCCTTGCTGCACCACCCACACCACCGCTGCCGCTGCCACCACCATTAGGGGAATGGGCGGTGGCTCCCGCGGACACCACCCTGCGGCTGGGTGAGTCTGGTTTTGGAGGTGAGGGGGACGTGGGGGCGCCGTTCCCCATCCCTGGTGCGTTTTGCTCCCCAGGATTGGAGCGCGACCGGCCGGGTAGGGCGCTACTTTGGCTGTCGGTAGGTTCTTGCTGCTGTTGTGAGGTGGCAGTGGACCCGGAGGCCGCTGACCCCGGTCTGTGCTGCTGCCCGCCCTCCTCTCCTTCCCGTGCCCCCGCCTCCTGCCCCTGCTGCCCCTCCTGCTGCTGCTGCTGCATCTGCCGCTGCTGGTACGCCTGCAGCGCCGCCCCCGACACCGCTGCAGCCACCAGGCTGTGGCCCCCGCCTTGCCCCTCCGCCCGCCGCCCGCCGCCCAGCCCCATGCCCCCCGGCCCAACACCTCCCCCACCTGCACCACCCGTGCCTGCAAACTGCAAGGACGAAGACACAAACGCCCCTCTCGCACCAGCAAACCTCCCAGAGGCCCCACTTCCAGCCCCTATGCTGCTCATGCTGGTGGCCGGCCGGCGGCCCAGCATGCTACCGCCCCCGCCGCCCATCGCCGCTGCCGCTGCAGTACCCGGCCGGTACTGCCGTCCACCTGCCCCTTTGTCATGGCTGCCACGCATGCCGTTGCTCAAGCTGTGATGGCCACTCCCCACAGCGCTCTTCCTCAGCGTCGACGAAGCCACATGGTAAAACGTCGAGGGCAGCTCGAATGGGCTGTTGTCACCCAGCCACCACCCCCCTTGCGGCATGTCCCCGGTCACCACGATCGGTGCCTGCTGCTGCTGCTCCCGCCCCCTGTCCCTCTGCTGCGTGTACGGCCGCTCCTCCTGCCCCCACGCACTCCCCACGCCCCCTGCCCCTGCCCCTGCCTTCCCAGGGTCCCCAAAGCGAGACGGCAGTCGGGCCATCGCCCTCCCCGCGTGGCCCTGAGGCAACGTGCCGTTTCCATCACTGCCCGCAGCGCCTGATCCTGATGCTGCTGCTCCGCCACCTCCGCCGTTGCCGCTGGCCCCCGAGAGGGACACAGCGGTGGAGGCGATGGCGGGGAGGGGGGCGCCCGCCACCGCCAGGCTCATGCGCAGGTCTGGGGGCGGAGGGATCAGGGTTGAGGAGGTGGGCGCGGGGAGCGTTAGGTACTCAGGCCCGGGGGTGCACGGAGCATGCAGAACGCTGGCAGACAGTGGCGCGCCCAGACAAAAGCGGCACGCAAGGATAGTGGCGTGATGGCGAGTACTGACGGTACGCCCCGTGGTCCGGGGTCTCCGCCCCGCACACCAGCCCACCCACCCGCCAGCTCGATGGCCCTCTTCTCCGCCAGCTCCCTGGCCGCCCGCAGGTCCCGCTTCACGTCGTTCAGCTCCTGAACCACCTGCAGGCCGGAAATGTGAAAGAAGGCTTTTAAGCGGTAAGGCACTGCGCCATGACGGTAGGTGAGCGGTGAAGCTGCAGAGAGGGCGTTGCGCCCGTTCCCTGGGACATTAGGCCGCAGGTTGAGAAGCGTTGCCGTGTCGTTCATGAGCTTGGCCAGCCCTATTTCACCGGATCCGGCTAATACACATGCCCACCCACCGTGCCCCTACCCCTGATGCACCCACCATCATGTTGTCGTTCATGAGCTTGGCCACCACCGCCTTGCGCGCCCTGTCCGCCTTGTCCTTGGTGTCCGTAACCAGCGCCAGCATGCGCTCCGTGTGCATCAGCTGCGCGTGCAGCTCGGTCATCTTCTCCTGATATTCGGCGGCGGTGGTGGCGGTCTGCGTGGGTTAAGGTGGGGTGTGGATTAAGGCAGGGCATGTGTCTCGCGGGGTATGCGTTGAGGTGTGACAGCTCAGGCATCTCCTCCTGGTACTTCGCGGTCGTTGTGGCGGCCTGTTGAGGCAGAGGGCGGGTGGCCGCCGCCCCCACGGCGGCGTGTGGGGTGACCTTGCAAGTAAGGCGTGTGTCCACGGGTGTTTGCGCGGGTGTCCTAGCTGCACCCTTATGAGCTTGCTTAGACGGTAGTGGGGAGGCCGCACAGTACCTCTGCGGCTGCTTGTGTCCAGGATCACGCGCAGCCTTGGCCTTGCAGCCACCCGGCAATCCTGCACCCTAGCAAAGGAAGCCGACTTGCCGTAGCCTCTATCCCCCACACTCCACCCTGCCACGTGCATCCCGCCCGCAGGCACCCACCGGCGCTGCCCTGTCCCCCACTGCACGCCCGTCTCCCCCGCCGCTTAGCGCCGGGGGGTGCGCCGCCGCCCCGTGGTCCGACTCCAGGTAGGCAGCCCAGGAGGCCTTATCGCGGCCCTGTGGGGTGGGGGCCGGGCAGGGGAGGTTTGCCATCAGGGCATCCGCACTCGGCGCGTAGGAGTCCGCGTCAACGTGTCCCCTCCTCCACTACCCCGATACCCGGGGCCCTTGCCGAATATGCGGTTTTCCTTGGACAACGCCACTGCACTTACCCTGTGGTAGTCCTCTATGAGGCGCCCGAATAGGGTGGACCACTGGTGCTGGGGCACGTCCTGCGGTAGGGGCGTGTGGAGGGGGGTAGCAGGGGTGTGAGAGGATGCGGTGTGGAGGGGTGTGTCTGGGCAAGATGGCACAGGCACAGGTGGAAGGCGCGATCTTAGGAGCAATGCTCGCGTTCCCAACACGCCCCTGAGCGTAGGCAACAGCTTGTCCGGTATACAAGACGCATACAGGTGCATGATTGCATGCGTTTAGGAGCCACACGCAGGCGGCGCCCCCACCTGTATGACCCTGAACAGCTGGCTGGTGAAGTTATTGAAGTAGGCCTAACGCTGCTGGCAGGCCAGTTGGAGCTGGGGGGGGGGGAAGGGCAATACGTTGGGGCGGACGACAAGGACCGGGGCCGCTCAGATTGCAAGAAGGGGCCGGAGGGTTTGCTGCAATGCGTGCGTGATGCTAGGTGCACGGCCAGCACGGCAGACAAACACTCCCGCGTGGTGGGCGACATCTCACGACCTCCGCCACCGCTGCAATAGGTCGGTCACACCGCATGCTGTTACCCCCATAGTGCTCTGTTGTTCCTTGAACCCCAGTACTAGTGTGCTAATACACGTGCCTCCAAGTCGACACCCCGCACCTTCTTGATCTCCTCCTGCGTGGTGTCCAGTCGGGCCTGCAGCGTGGTGTTGTCCGCCAGCACCTTGGCCTGCCGCTCAAGCTGGCGCTGGGCCACCGACTCCATCTGGGGGGCAGGGGTGGAGGTAGGCAGGCACGAGGAGCAACGTGTCATGTGCAGCAGCAATGTACCGAACCCCTTGCCGCTGAACCACGCACTCCACCTGTGGGCTAAGATGCACGGGTGCGAGGTTACGGGGTGCAGGCAGGAGCGTTAACGGACGTGTTGAGGTGCCGTACAGGAGCCAATGCTCCTGCAAGATTTAAGACGGAGGGTCGGGACGATTGGGCCCCACCATCGCCCCGGACCGCCACGCGGCCAATCATCAAGCCCCTGGCTCCCTTACGAAGCACAAGCACCCAGCCAACGACCCGTTTAATCTACACGCTAACCCACATCAGCCTGCGCCAAGCTGCCTAGCTCCCTTGACCGGCTCCAGCTCCCCACCGACCCCCCAGGCCATGTGTCTTAACACGCTTATACACACCCCCAGCCCCACCTGCGCCACGCTGCCCAGCGCCTCGTCCCGCGCCCCCTTGACCGGCTCCAGCTCCCCGTTGAGCTCCTTGATGCGCGTGGTGGCCAACGCCGTGAACAGCTGCGCCTGCTGCAGCTGGAACGCCATGTCCTGTGGGGTAACGAGCCAGGGGCGTGTGTTAGCACAACGGCTTGTGTGTTAGCGTTAGCCTGGGTGGACTGGAAAGTGAAACACTTGAGCATGCCAGCTACCCTTCCCTCCAGCTTTTGCCGTGTAGCCAGAAACACTGATCAACTCCGCTTACGAGATTGTCCTCGCGGCAAACCCTTCCCCCAGCCTCCCGCCACCCTACCTTCATCTGCGCGTCCTGCTGCCGCTGCCGCACGTCTCGATCCGCCCACGCCGCCTGCATCGCCTCCAGCTCCTCCATCAGCGCAACAACCTGGGGAAGGGAGTGTCGGTAAGGGTGATACCGATAGTGTCAGGGTGCTCACTGTTTGCCGGAAAGTAAAGGCGTGCAGCCAACCAACGCCCCTATGTCAGCGCAGTAACCTGGCGCGTTTGGTGTGAGGTCGGTCAGGGTTTGACTGCTACCCCCTTGGGCAAGGGGGTAGCATCCGTGCACGAGGGCTTGCACACGGCCGCATCAACTACGAACCTACTCGTGAATCACTCCCTACATGCGTTTATGTAAAAGCTGCCCACGCCCACCTGCTCCGCGAGGCGCGTGTTCTCCTTGCGCAGCGTGTCCGCCTCGCCCCGCAGCTTCTCGTTCTCCTGAGTGGTCTTGGCCGCCAGCCCGCTCTGCAGCGTGTGCTTGGCCAGCAGCTTGAGGTACGCCTCCTCCTTCTCCTCGATCTGCAACACGAGCACAGGGATACGCGTTACTATGGCAGGAGTGCAAGGTACTCTGCAGCTGTTGCCCAAGGCCCAAGGCAGCCGCGCTGTTGCACCGCGTTCCCCCCGTGTGTTGCTTCACACCCACTGCGCAGAAAACCCACAACCGCACGCGACCCCGCACTGACAGGCACACGTGCTGATACACATACCTGCTTCTGGGCTGCGTCCGCTGCCCGCTGCAGCTCCTCCTCGTTGAGCTCCCCGTCAATGCGCAGTTCCGTCTCCGTCTGGGCCTGGGCGGCGGCAACGGCTGGAGAGCGGAAGGGGGAGGATGGAGGGGGATGGTAGTAAGCGCGGATTTAGTGTTAAGCTAAGACACCCAGCCACCGGCCTCAAACCGCCATTGGACCAATGCATGCGCAACAACTGTACCAAGTGCGGGCAGTGGTAAGTTGAGACACCTGGGCCATGGGTAAGAAACGCCGTTGGACTATGGGCGAACGCATGCGCATGCGCAACCCCCGTTCCGGCCCCTCCACACCCTTGTGCGCCTCCCTGCGCGTGTGGTCGACGGTGGCCTCCAGCTCCATCTGCTTCTCGGTGGCCTGCTGCACGCTGGCCTGCGTGGGTTAGGGTCCACGTGTGTGTTAACACACAGTGGGTCGAGAACGTAGCACGGCCTGCACGCACCTCCGTTGATGTACAAAGAGAGTGCGCTTTTCATGCCATTGTTCACAGATTAGGGACGCTGAGCGAGTGTGCCCCCGGTGCACCACTGTCACATCTTGCACCTTGCCCGACATGTGAGAACAGTGCCTCGGTACTGCACAGGGCACGAGCAATGAAGACAGTGCTACATCCACACGCCCACTGCCCCGCCCACCGCGTGCTCCTCGTCCCAAGCGTGCACCTCACACACAAACCCCACCCTGCAACAGGATCAAGACCGTTACCAAACTTCCGCTTACCGCGTGCTCCTCGTCCAGCTGCCACAGCTTGCGCCCGAACTTGGCCCTCAGCCGTTGCATCTCCCGCTCGGCGGCGTCGGTGCGCGCGATCTCGGCAGCGAGCCTGGGACAGGAGGAGGGGTCGGGATCGGGAGACAGCGGCTGACCCAACCCATTCCCTCCCCAGCTATGCGGCCAATGCACTGCCGAGTGAGAGTCCAAACAGGGGTGCAGGTGCAGCTCTGTGCGTGTGCGCATGGGCAAAAAGATGCACGTGTGTGCGTGCGTGTCTTACTTTTTCTCGAACAGGTCCTGCTGCTCGCGCAGGGCGCGCTCAAAGTCCTTGGTCATGTTGCCCTGGGGGGAGGGGCCGGGACAAGCAGGGAAGAGGTGGGCGGGTGGGATGGACCGTAAGCCGTGGCGGGCGGCCCAGGCACAAGGTGGCGGCGGCAGAGGATCACACGCTGTAGGTAGCTTCCAGGCGTTTAGGGATGGCAGTTGCGAGCTAGGCGTGTACTGCAATTGTAAGATGTGGGCGGACGGCATTCGCCTGCGTTTGCCCCCCCAAAAAAGCCGTCGTCGCATCTCTCTCACGTCCCCCTCGCTCACCTTGGCCCTCTCCGCCGCGTTGCCCTCCTCCGCCATGGCCGACCTCGCCGCCCCCAGCTCCCCCCGCGTCGCGTCCAACTCGGCACGCAGCCGCGACAGCTCGCCCTCAAGCTCGCGACGCACACCCTGCGCCGATGGTGCATGTCAATCAATGGCCGTATGTCGTGGGCGTTGCAGTGTACTCGAACGCATATACACCTAGTCCAGCAGACCGGCTGCGGGGGTGGGTGCGGCTACTGCCTGTGACGTCACTGCGTGCATGGCTGGTGCCGCAGCACAGCGACGCATCCCCTGGCATGTCCACATTTCAGAGCAGGCACATTGTCCAGCGGACCGGCGGCGTGCACCTCAGTCGCTCAGACGCAACTTAGTTCACGACGCACGACTCTGTGTTATAAAGGGAGCTGGACCATATGCCGGAAGAGATTCGCGCACCACCTGCTCCCGCTCATACAAAGTCGCATGCATAGGCATTTGGCAGGTCCTGTCACAGGGTGCGTACACTGTGGCGACGCTGCCCTCCAGCACGCGACGCACACACTCCCATGTACTTTCAGAGGACAAGAAACCTTGACGCGCAGTTGCAAGGGGGCGCTAGGCCAAGCTAGGAGACAGCAAGGACACGCTGGTGCCGTACCTGCTCCCGCTCGTACATCTTGTACTCCGCCTCCGTGGCGGCCTTGGCCAGTCGGTCCTTGAGCTCGCGCACGTTGTCCTGTGGCGAAAAGGAGTGAAGCAAAGGTCTGACGGGGACAAAACGCAGTGACGGCGCTCCCAGGAGTGGTAACATAGGGCCAGTGTTGTTGGGCCCGCAGGTGTCGGGCAGGCGGAAATCGGGCAGTGGAATTTGTGCGTGTGCGTGTGTGCCCGGAGAGCACCCAGGAGGCCAGACTGCAACGGCATCGGAATGCGGAGGCCCCGCATATGGGTAAGCGACAGTGCTGCTTCTTGCGCGCATGCCCAGGTGTTGGTCGGCGCCGACCACTTTACGTTGCCAGCTCGTTGTCTTGTGCCCATGCACAGTCGCACATCCCACACGCTCAGCGCACACCTGGAGCAGCTGCTCGTCCACGCGTTGGCACGGGTCACGACACTCACACGTGTGCTTTCTGCTCCTGCTGGCACACACACCATACAGTGCACAGCTGCAATAGGACACGCACCTGGAGCAGATGCATGTCAACCTCTCGCACGCTGATCACCATCTGACTCCCGTCGCGCCCGCCGCTCGCCGCCCCTGCCGCCGCCTCCTCCTTCCCGCCCGCCTTCCCATGCCCCGCCGCGCCCACCGCGTACCCAACCAGGTTCCGGAGCACCCTATGCGCCGCCACCGTACGGTCATTGTACGTCATATGCGACGTGACTAATGCCTGCACGGCATTGCCCGCCATGGAAAGCCTCAAGGCTAGCGCTGTGCCGGCCAGGGAGGTGCGGGGCGGGTTGGGGCTCCGGGGGCCGGGTGAGGCGGGGGCATCGGGCCCACCAGGTGCATCTGCAGGAGCTGCTGCTAGGGCTCCGTGTCCGTGCCTGCTGCCGTGGTGGTTGTCTGTGTAGTGCGGGGGCAGCAGCAGGGACATGACCCAGGCGCCGCTGGAGTCGGTGGAGAAGATGAGGCGGCCATCGCGGTGGGCCACCACCTGTGGGCATGGAGGTAGGGCGGCGGTGGACGAGCACGCGGTCGGTCTTCCCAGTGGTGCAAGCGGGGCCGAAGCGTAGTAGCCCGCCGTTCCACATACCGGGAGGTGCACGCACGCGGAGTGCAACGCGTGTTAAGGTGTGCTGCAGCCTAGCTTTCGGTAAGTCCCCGTTTGCATGGCCCCACACCCACCTGCGTGACGTCCGTGGCGTGCAGGAAGTACTCAGTGAAATCGTCGTTGCTGCGCGGCGGCAGCGGGCAGCAGCGCAGGCGGCCCAGCACCCCCGTGCCCAGCACCGCCTGGTAGCCCCCGCCGTAGCCGGGCGCGGCGGCGCAGCGGGCCACCGCCAGGCCTCCGCGCACGGGCTGGATTATGGTCTGGAAGTTGGACCGCACGCGCAGCTCCGGAACGCCGGAGCGGTCCGCGGGGCCGGCTCCGGCGCCCGCCAGAGCGGTGAGGTCCGTGAGGGCGCCCTGCATCATGGTCTGCATGCGGCCGACCGCCTGTACGGCATGCAAAAGTTGGTACAGAAAGGGTGCGGCGTAAGTTGTATGCGATGGTTAACTCCCCGATCGTCTGGGCGGGCACACTGCCGTACCCGTGAGTGAGCGAGCCGCAAACGAAGCAGGCCCGACCACCTTGCCCAGCACCATGGTGGATAGGTCCCTGATGCTGATGGGCCCCACACCTAAAGGTCCAGCAGCTGCCCCCACCTGCAGCTTGTTGGTCTTGGACCCGGAGGGAGGCTCCGCGCCGATGGGCACCACAGACGCCTTGCCAGGCACACGGAACGCCGACCCGGGCACCTCCTCTGCCCCTGCCCCTGCCGCTGCCGCTGCCCCTGCCCGCTGCCCTGCCCCGCCGGCTTTCCCTGCCGCCTTCCCGCCCGCTGCTGCCCATGCCCCTCCTCCCCCTGCTGCTGCCCCTCCTCCTCCTCCCCCTGCTGCCGCCGCTGCTGCCGCTGCTGCTGCCAGGGACTCCGCCACCTTGTCGGGTGCGGCCCAGGGGGGCGGCGGGGCCCGGGAGGTCTCCATGATGCGCAGACCCTGCGATCCGGGAAGGAGGGTCCGTGCGTGCGACTCAAGGCACTGCGACTCAAATGGCCTAGCTGCCGATAACGCAGCGGCTACATGAGGCAGCAAGGGTTCGCACAGGAAGTAACACATGATTGGGGTCCGAACGCCGAGCTGGCGCCCCTTTTGGTACGCCCAGGGGGGACCGGCGGCCCACGTGAGTGGCGGTGCAGTTCCGGGGGACACAGCGGCGCACTGTAAAGCAATTGTGTTCCGTTCAAGGCGCCTCGGCTTGTGTTTTTTGTCTGGTGTAAACTGTAAAGCAGGTACAAGCGGAGGGTGAAGCTAATGGCAAGCTGCCCACCTGCGTGGTGTCCCCCACCACCAGCGTCCTGAAGTCGGGCGTGGCGGTGACCGAGTCGTTGAGGTACAGCTTGGAGGTGTTCTCCTGCACCCTGCATGCAGCAGCAGGCAGCAGGCACACAGGGAGCATTAGGTCGTACAGGCCGTAGCCGTACAGGCACAGCCGTCCAGGCACCAAGCACAGCAGCTCGCTGGTCAATGTCAGAAAACGTCTTCTCCTGCAACCGCGTGGAGCAAATGGGGGCGGGGAGGGCTTGTTGGTCGTTGTTTTGTGCGAGCACGATGGCCGGCTGCAAGGGCAGACGTTCCTACACCTTGAGGGCAAATTGGCACGCTCTGCTGCCCGCGTCAACACCAGCTCACCCAGGCCTACCGCAAGGCTTGCAGACAACGCCCTTGTGCCTGTCTGCACCCCTACCTTTTGGAAGTCACCCATGACCGGCGCGCAAGCACCACGTTCCGACCACGGCCGGCAAGCACGGCCTACCCCAGCCCCACAACCCGCTACTCCGTTGCCCACGCCCCGCAGCTAAGAGCCCCCGCACACTTCCACTCTACCTATGTCCGAACCCTGCTTCAACCACAACCCGCGCCCCCATGCTCACTTCTGGAACCCGTCCATGGCCCAGGTGAGCACGGCGCCCTCCCCGCAGCTGGCCAGGTACGCCCCGTCGTCGCTCCAGGCCAGGTCCGCCACCGCCTCGAAGTGGCCCGACAGCACCGCCAGCTGCCGCTTGGTCAGCGTGGAGTAGATGTACACGTGCCGCCCGCCGGGGCCGGCGGCCAGCGCGATGAGGGCGCCGGTGGGGCTGGAGGGGGTGGTGGGCCATGGAGGTACGGCAAGAGGGGTTTGCAATGCAAAATTCCGCCGCGGTACCCTTCCCGCACCGAAGGGCATCTAATGTAGCATCACGGCATGCAGGATAAATCGCCCTGCGTACTTGTCCCCCTGCGCCCACCTGTACTTGACAAGCGAGCAGTGGTCCAGCGACCTCGCGCCCTTGCGCGGCGGCCGCGGCCCCGCCCCGCCCGCCGCGCCCGGGTCCGGGTTCGTGGCCACCTGCGCCGCACCCGGCGCTGCACCAGGTGCGCCCCCCGCCCCGCCCCCACTGCCGTTGCTTCCCCCTGCCGCCGCTGCCGCCGCCGCCGCCGCCGACCCCCCCGAGGTCTGCCCGAACTCGTGCATCAGCTCCTCCCCTTCCAGCAGCATGCCCTCCACAATGCTGTAGCACCGCACGCTGTCCACGTACGCAACCACCAGCTCCCTGCGTACGACACGTAGGCACGTGCACGTACGGCAGCCGTAACGCAACAATTAGCTTATATCAGCCCCGGTCCCGAGGCCACACCGCTGCAGGCCACACCCTTGCGCCCGGCTGCTCTTCATGTCCACCTGCAATGGATGAATGCCATATCAAATCTCACATACAGTGGGTGCAATCGGATGACCCAGCGCGCACCTGCCATACGGGTCTATGGACAGCGCCTGCGGCGAGTGGTGGCACATGTGCGTGAGCACCAGGCGCAGCGGGCAGGTCTGCCACAGGCGCACGGTGAGGTCCCGCGAGGCGGTGGCGAAGAAGTCGCGCTTGTAGGCCACGTCCGCGGACACGATGGCCTGGGGGGAGCGGCCAACGGGGGCAAAGAAGCCACTAAAGTATGGAGAGGGGGACCGGTTAGGGGACACGATGCTTCGGGGGTAGGCGGGCGAAACAGGGGCATGTGTTGCGTGGCATGGCCACCGCAGTCGCTGAGGTACAAGCGCATTGGCGAACGGGTCCGTTAGGCAGCGCCGCGCGCGTGGCTGCCCTTGCCACAGGGAGCGTGTGGTGGTGGTGCTGCACGCACACTAAAGTTACATCAATCGGATAGCGTGGCACATGCGTATCCTTTAAAAAGTAGTACACGGCTACGGTCACGGGGGCCACGTGCAGACGAAGTGCATGGGCCTCTGCAGTGCGTTCGCGAGCTTGGTCCGTATATGACTTCTCACGTATGTCCATGCCCCCACCTGCTCGTGGTTTCCCGGTAGCAGCACCTCCCACAGGTCTGACCCCGTGTCAGGGGATAGCGACAGCGCCTTGGCGTAGCCCAGCTTGAACACGTAGGTGGGGCCGCCGCCGGCTGCGGGGAGGGGCGGGGCAGGGGTTGTACAGGACGTTGCGGGTCACCTCTTGCATGCCAATTAAGCGTGCCGCCGTCGTAATTTGCAACATGCATCCCGGTCTGTGTGGGTCTATACGACCACAAAGACGGGCCCTGACGTTCCCCAACCCCTACCCCACGTTGCCGTGGCCCCCACCCCCATGCCACCCCACCCGTCGAGCACGCCAGCGTGTCTCCCTCCAGGTCTCAATAATAAAAAAAGATTAAAAACAATGAGAAAAATAAAGCTGAATGGACTCACCCATCGCGCACGCCAGCGTGTCTCCCTCCAGGTCTCAATAATAAAAAATAAATATTTATAAAATGGAGCTGAATGGACTCACCCGTCGCGCACGCCAGCGTGTCTCCCTCCAGGTCGCAGCTGAGGCTGCGGATGTGCGAGTCCAGCGAGATGCTCAGCGCCGACTCGGGGACCCGGGTCTCGTAGAAGATGGCTGCAGGACGAGAGGGATGGGGTCAAGGTCAAAGGTCCTAAGAGACACGGACGCATTCCTTCGAAACTTGCAAGCACCAAGCGCAGACGGTGCCCAGACGCCGTCACACGGCATCGCTGATCCGCGGTCAACGCAAGGTGCGGTTACGGTACACGCTCACCGTATCTGTCGGGGTCGTCCTTGTGCTCTCGGCGGTACAGCTGCAGGTCTCCCTTGGTGGTGGCCACCGCGAAGCAGCCGTCCGGCAGCCCCAGCAGGCAGGAGATGGGCCGGTCCACAGTCACGGCCAGCACGGCGTGCGCGCGGTCCACAACCAGGACCTGCACGGGCGGGGAGGTAAGGATTACGTAACGGTTGCTTCGCGGCTAAAGTGCCAGGGAAGGCAGCGGCGGGAGCGGAAGGGGTTTGGTTGGCGGGCAGGGCCAGCAAGCAAGATAGCAGGGAAACCAGCCGCCACAGTCAGCACGGTGTCTGCGCGTTCCAGTACCAGCTTCGAGAAGGCGGAGCCGGAGCGAAGTAACCTTGCCTGGCGTCTGAAACTGGCCAGCCGGTAGCGGCCGTGCCGTGCATCGCCCCCCTGCCCCAGCCCTGCCCCTCCAGTGCCAGCCTCCGCCCGGTGCTGCCCTCCCCTCCCGCACCTGGCGTGCCGAGGTGGCCAGCAGAAAGCGGCCGTCAGGCAGGATGGACAGGTCCACGAAGCACGCGCCAGCCTGTGGTGGAGGCGGTGCCATGCAGTACGGCACTCAGTACGGCATGCAGTACGGCACGGTTATGTGCGTGCGCCCTTGTTTGAGAGCGGGACAGGGCAATGCACAGGAGCCAAGAGAAAAGCAGTGTGAGAACGTGTGCTGCACTATGTCTTGTACCACACCTTGGTACCGAGCATCAGTGCACCCCTGCGCTCCTTCTCTGAACACCTCCCACTCGCTGAGCCCTCACTCACACCCACACGCCCCATGAAGCCCCATGACCCCCGCCTCTACCCACCGGCGGGTCCGGCCCCCGCACGGGGCGCAGAACCCCGCTACACCCCAACACACAACTCGCCACACCCACCGGCGGGTCCAGCCCCCGCACGGGGTGCAAAACCCTGCTCCACCCTATAACACACCTCCCCACACCCGCCGGCAGGTCCAGCCCCTGCACGGGGTGCGGTACCCTAACACACCCTAACACACACCTCATGCGCCAACGCCCACAAGCCCTCTCTCCTCTCCACACCCACCGGCAGGTCCAGCCCCTGCACGGGGTGCCTCTTGAACCCGTTGGAGCCCTGCCTCCACAGCCCCACGTCGTGCGCGCACATGACCAGCACGTTGTTGTCGAAGCGAGGGTCCAGCAGCACGCTCAGCACGGGGTCGCGCGCGTCGTGGATGCCCGAGCACTTGGGCTGCGGGCTGGCGCGCCACTCCCACAGGTGGAAGATGGACATGGCGTGCGAGTCGTCGGTGCCGGCGGCCAGCAGCATGGCGCCGTCGGAGGAGAAGGACACGGACACGAAGGCGTTGGAGATGTGGGGGCCGGACACGGTGGCCAGGCGCTCCAGCGTGGCGGCGTCAAACACCGTGACCTGGGGGCCCGAGGCTATGTTTAAGAAACCAAATGCGGTTGTTGCAGGGGTGGCGGGACCGCCACGCTGTGCTACATAGCCGTGGTAGTCGTAGCACTCACGGCCTGCATCGTGACCATATTTGCATGCCCGACGCCCACCAATGCCCTTGCCCCTAAACCCACACAAAGTTCCATCGTCCATTGGCACACGGCACTAGGCCCCACCTGCGGCATGTACCCGTCCGCCACGTTGTGCTACCTATCTATGGCAGCGGTGGTACTTACGACATGCATCGTGACCACTTGCATGCCCGACGCCCACCACTGCCCTTGCCTCTGAACCCACACCACGCCCCACCTGCGGCATGTACCCGTCCGCCATGCTCTCCGCCGCCGCCAGGAACTTCTTGTTGGGCGACAGCGCGATGGCGCTGATGCCGCGCACAGAGCGCAGCTGCTCAGACACGCGCAGCCGGTGCACGTGGGAGGCGCTGCAGACAGGGCGTGGAGGGTAAAAGCGCGGGACAAGCAGCACTCGTGTTGTGCGTGGAACACAGATATTGGAGGCACGCAGCCGGTGCACATTGAGAGGGGCACACGGGGGCAACAACAAGGTTGTGCGGTACTGCTGCACCCGACCCGGTCTGAAGTACCCGTCCCGAATACGGGCCAAAGTAGACTGGTCAAAGTACCCATCCGCAAGCCGGAGCTGCCCACAGGCCCACCGCCACCCTGGCAGCCGCCCGGCGTCCCAGGCCTGCGCCCCAGGCCTGCGAGACGCCCACCCAAGCGCCCTGCGCCTCCCCATGTTCACAGCCAGACTGCTCCCCTGGGGCACAGAACTACTGCGCCTGGTAGGCCCGCGGTCCTGTTTGCCTCAATCGGCACCACGGTACGGCACCTTAATACCGCAGGCGCCCTAACCCACGCGCCTGCCTGTGCATGGCGAGGCTGATGCGCACGGGGTCACAACCATGTCCCTGTCCACAGTAGCCCCTAATACACATGCAGCCAAGCGCTCGTGCCCACCTGTACATGGCGATGCTGCGGCCCACTGGGTACACCACCGTGTCCTTGTCAACGAGCACCACGCCTCCAGGCACGTGCGACATGCCCACGGCCATGCTGCGTGGCCAGCGTGGGCAAGGGGAGTGGGAGTCGGATGGGGAACGTGTTTACGTTCAAGGGAGGACACGGGGAACGTATCACCGCCAACCAGAGTGCCGGCCGGAGCTGTGGTGGTGATGTACAATCAAGCCAGTGCGCCATACAACAGCCTTCGCGATGCTGCTGGCAAACGCCCTGAGTGAAGCCCCTGCGAGTGAATGTGGCAATGCCTCCTGTGCCGAACGCCCCGGGAGCCGAGTCGGTGAACCAGCACTGTGGCGCACTCTGTGGGTTTTCAGCTGCCCCAAGCCAAGGGATGCAGGGAATGCAACTGCACGTGCACATGCCGGTGTGGTCTGGGTGGCTCTTCGACCTCTAGCAGCACTTACACAGGAACCAGTGTGGGCATCCGCTCCTCGCCAGCTGCCGCTCCTCCCACCATGGGCACACGCCCGTCCTCGGCTTTCTCCTTTACATCGAGCTCAGCGGGCATCTGAACCCGAAGCGCCTTTTTGGCTGTCTGCTCAGCCATGGCTACCCGCTTGCACTACCCCAGTTCACGTTGGGGACATGGCAGTTCGGAGAGCCTTACAAGACCCTTGCCCAGTTGAGCGCGTTCGTCATTAACAAGCCTGAACTTGTGCTCGTATATCTAACATTGTGCATGCCTTGAACGTGCGGCCGCGGCACAGTTGCAAAAGCCGAGGGTTCGTCAAACGTGAGGCTCTGATAAGCCTGCAAGCAGCAAAATCAGGTAAGAAGATATTGGACCATGTGCGATAAAAGACGAGATGTGGGCTGCCTATCGGCCCTGTCTCGTCCTCCGGTTCAACCACCGGAGCAACCACCAGCGACAGTGGGGCTCTGGGGCAGTGGGGCACTGCGCCTCTGCGCGCTCTTGGTGGCAAACCGAGGACCGAAGCAAGCCTGACATTGGGCGAGTTATTGGCAGTGCAGTCATGCGGAGACTTACAAGCTGTCTGTTCCTCGCTAGCCGCGCGCAAGGACTTGCGGCCACCCTAGACCAAGCTCGTCCAATTGCTGCATCTTCAATAGCTCTAGACGTAGCCAGTACCTCCGGGCGCGATTGGCTTTGCCTCCGAGGGCATCAACAGGGCATCAGCACCTCTACAGCGGCGGCAGCAGCGATTGGAGGCTCCTCACAGCGGAGAGTGAAGCAAGCAGAAGCGGCTGAAGCTGGGGAACCGGCCCTCATCCGGGTTGTGCTGCGACAGGCAGGTGTTTGGAGGCGACGGGGAAGAGGCACCCCTGACAGTATCAGAACCGCCTGCCCCGTCTATGTCGCGCGCCAACCCTCCCGCCGTTGACATTGCAGAGGTATCAGCCAACCCAGTTCATAGGCAACTTGTCATGTACGAACCCACACACCTCTCTGCGGTTACCCCTACACAGGATGTCAAAGGGCTAGGGCAGCGTGGGGAGGTGGTGTCCGTGAAGCGCGGCGCCATGCGGCACGAGCTGTACCCGCGGGGACAGGCCGCCTACGCCACACCAGAGAACCTACAGCTGTACGCGCGGGTAAGGTGCTGGTATCACGGGGTGTACGTACCGGTAGTTGCCTGCATAGCGTGGCAATGTGTGCCGTTACCGTCCTAGCTCGGCCACGTGCCTGCGCTTCGTGCCACGTGCCTACCCTGGCCGCTCGCCTCGATCGGATCCATGTCACTGATTGCTGACCACACGCGAATGTGCTGATCATTATAGCTGTGGCGTACTGGGCTCTTGATCCCTTCGCCAAGTTAAGCTGTAGCGCAGCACCGCTCATGAGAGGTCACAGCACCATCCCTGGAATGCACCTACTGCAGGGGCCCCGAACGCGGGTTATTTGTGCACTATGAAACGGTTAAGCTCGTGTACCGCGGTACTGATGCATATCTTGCATCACCCACACTGCAGGCCACGTCTGAGCAGCGCTCGCAAGGAGAGGAGTCCGAGGAGGCAAGGAAAGACTCCCTGGTCAAGCTCATAAAGGCGCTGAACCGGAAGCCCGTGGTGCGTGGCTGGGTGGGCAGTTGCCGGCAGAATGCACTCTCAGCACACGTAGTCTGCGAGGGTACTACCAGGTCCTTTACAATTGCCCGAGGACCACTCAGTCCAGAGAGCCAAACGGCATGCTGGCTGTCAATGTGCCTGCATCACAAGTGCGACTGCACCACAACCCCAACCGTGCTACATGCCATACTGTACGCGACTTCTCTGCACTGCTGGTGCCCCTTCTGCTGTTGTTGCGCTTTCAACCCCTGCAGCCGACTAGTGGGACCATCAATGCACAAAACCTGTGCTCGTGGTTGTCAAAGTACTAGTCTTACAGGGGCGCTGGCCACCCTTACAGCAACCCACAGTGGAGCGCATGAAGCCATGAACCCCACCGCATGCCGGCCCCCCCCCCCCCCCCCCACACACACACACATCAAACCGCGTTCTGCGGCTGGCCCCATCGACGGTCCTGAGCCGCATGCATGTCACCAGCTTCCTAGTACCCCTCCACTTGTTCGTCGCCAGGCAGCCGGCCGCTTTATCGTTGGCAAGGCACATCCCAACGGTTTCCACTATACCCGCCCCCGCCTTGCAACCCTTCACCTGCCGAGCCTCACATACCGTCCCCTCTGCCATCTTGATCCATGCATACCAGATCGTGACCCGGCGGCCCGCCGCGTCCAATGAAGACGCGTTCGGCGAGGCGGCCGTGTCGTGGCGCCACGTGCAGCGGGCCGTGCGGCGGCAGCTGGGCATCGAGCTGGACCGCAGCCACGTCATGTTCGAGGGCAAGATCGAAGCGTACGGCACGTACAAGGTGGGGTGGGCGCCGTACGGTGCAGCACCACTCCGTGTGCACACAATTGCGTGATGTCTGAGGCAGTCGTCGACGACATGCTTGCGCCAACGGGACGCGGTGCTGAGCACAAGCCTCAGCCTAGCGCCTGTTATCCACTGCCTGCCTCCCGTCACACGTGAAGTGCAATCCTTTCGTGTTGGTGTCCGCCATCACTTCCGCAGTCACCAGTTTCCCACAAATCAACCCGGCAAACCTGGTGTGCTGCTAGGACCTTCCTCACTCGCTGCCTGCCTCCCGCGCAGGTTCCCCTCAATCTGCGGCTGCTGGACGACACGCAGGCGGAGCTGACGGTGCACGTGGACAGGAGGGGCGCGCAGGCGGGGCCAGGGGCAGGGCGAGCGGCGGCGCCGGGGGCGGCAGGTTCAGCGTAACGTTGCGGCACGTGGCAGCGCGGGGGGCTGATGGTAGGGGCTGAGGGAGTGGTGGTGTACGGTTTATTTCCTGCGCATGTGCGTCGGTTGGTATACATTGAAGGACAGGGAGGAGAAAGTGGTGTGCAGGCGCCGATGGTGGAGGCTACCGCCGAATTGACATTCGTAGTCCACTATGTAGGAGTGCTGTACGGCAAGCCTTTGGCTGCTCTCTTCAGCCATGGACACGGCAGTGCAGTGTCCAGAAAGGGTGGAGAGACGGTTGGAGCAGGTTGGAGAGCCCCACATGCCATGTGTCCTCGACTTTCGCTCATTCAGCCTTTGCCACTTGGGAGCAATGACGGTGCAAGGTGGGAAGAAGCAAAGCCCGCATTGCGTAGGGCGACGAAAGTTTTATCCGTCCACGGCAAACGGGCGCCGGGGTGTCCAACTGCCTATTGCACTACAGTACGGTACGCAACTTTTGCAACGGGCTTGTCGAGCACATGCACATATGCCCGCATGCCGCATCAGGGCTGCTACATGCGCTCTCCTGCCTTGCTCTGCCTTGAGGGCAAACTGTGACCGTGTGGTCCCGTCCACCCTCTCGTCCTAGCTCTGCAGCCCCACCGCAAGCGGTATGCAACTACGAGCCAAACGCGGTACCCGATACGGTTTAACTGCAAGCGAAATGCAATGGTCATTGCAAATGAAGACCTTGGGAAAGGCTGCGCCTCCCAAGGGGGAGATATCGGCCAAAAACAAATCGGCCATGGCGGGTCCTGAGAAGCTGGGATACGGTACGGGTGGGTACGACCTGATGGTGAGCACGCGGACTCTGCGTGCGACCACCCCGTCCAGCGTCCACACCCATTTTTTTTTTTTTTTTTTTTTTTACCCATGCAGGTACCATCCGTACGCAAGCGTCGCACGGTACGTACACAAGAGTGCTGTGGAGCTTCCCTGTCCCCGCGGGCCCATGGCTACTGCCTGGGCCCGCGGAGCCTTTGGCATGCCAGGAAGTGTTGGTGTCTCTTCTGTTGTTAGTTATGGACCCTATGGAGCAGGAACGTGGAATGGGGACGAGTAGGGCGGGGTGGGACCACTGATATAGGGAACAGTAGGTTCCACCAGGCTCCAACCCATTGAGGGGGGATACAACACTCCCAGCCGTTGGGTTTGGGGCTTGGGTCTTGGCTTGGGTGAGGCGAGACCAGGGGGACCAGGGGACAGAGCTCGGGGAAAGGGAAAGCACGACCCCGCCCCTTCCCCAAATCCCACGCATCACTAGGCACTGACACGCCACTGAGTATCTGCACTACTGTCAGGCGACTGAGAAGCAGACCTCGCGTACGCAACGATCCATTGTGTTCAACACCAACTTGGCTCAGACAGACGACTGGGCAAAGAGACAGCATCAGATACAAATCATCACAGAAGAAACCGTTATAATCATATGTATAGTGCCCATGTTGGCATCGCTCCACATTGGGGTACGGGACCGAGCCCCACAATTGCGTGTAAACCGAGCTTGTGTAGACGCAGCGGCCACTGTTTGCAGGCACAGACCTAGCGGTTAGCATACTTGGAGTTGCCTTCTTCGACTCGACATCTGCCAGTAAGCACACTCGTTCTTGAGTCTGATTGCTTTCGCATTTCCGGAACCCCTCCCAACACGTGCTGGCCTTGGTCGCCTGCAGAAATGTCCTCCCAGAAGGCTGTCCAGCTGTCCCTCGGGACCGTGCGCTCGCTGAGCGCTGGCCTGGCGCGCCTGCAGGCTGCCTCCTCTTCGGGTGCGTGTCTCAGCCATCCGCGGGGGTGCGGCGGGCCTGGCTCTTTGGTGGTCGAAAGCGTGATCTCGATGACGTGCTTACACAAGCTCTTGTGTCTGACCTTTGCTTACAGGCATGCTGGCTAGCTCCGGCTCGGTGCAGGTGGGGAAGGAGTTGCTGTGATGGTCCCGACATACTGTGTTCGCGTTCTTGCTGACCTCCTGTTGCGTTCAAGGCATAGATCTGATGACTGAAATGCTGCTCCTTGGTCCCTTCTTGGTCTTGCAGGCTGTGAAGGAGCCTGTGATGACCGCGGTGCAGGTAGGCGTCGGCGCAATCCCATGTATCGGTGATGATATCGAGGAACTGAAAGTAACAAACTTTACGATCGTGATGCGTGCAGGCCCCGGTTCTGTGCAGCAGCCCCAGCGCCATTGCCAGCGGCATCCGCGCGGTCGCGGCCAGCCCCCTGTCGATGCACAAGCAGGCGTCCTTCCCCGTCCAGGAGCGCGCCATGAGCGTGCTGGCTGCTTCCAAGATGGTTGGCGCTGGCTGCGCTACCATTGCCCTGGCTGGCGTGGGTGCTGGTCTGGGTAAGTTGGGCGGCACGTGCTACTCCACAGCACCTGACTCGAGACTACAACGACGGTCTGCAGTTCTAGCTGATCCTATCACTACCTCGTTCTGGACAGGAGAGAAGGCCTGAGTTACGACTGCAGTGACGTCACTGTGCTGTGTTTTTGGATGCGATACTCTGGCCCAGTACAGTCAGTCACAATGCCCGCCCCCTTCCCGCCGCAGGTGTCATGTTCGGCAGCCTGATCAACGGCGCCGCCCGCAACCCCAACATCGCCAAGCAGCTGGTCGGTTACGCTCTGCTGGGCTTCGCCCTGACGGAGTCCATTGCGCTGTTCTCCCTGCTGGTGGTGTTCCTCATCCTGTTCGCTTAGACACTCAGCTTGCTGCTCCGGAGGTGTCCCGCAGTTCATGTTCATGAGGTGCTTGAGGGGTTTTACTACGATGCTGCTGCATTTGCAGCCGTGCGGGTAGTGGCGTTGCGTGGCGATGAGGGGCGGACCACGGACGGAGGATACTGGGCAACCTGGCAATGCGGCAGGGCTAGGGCCACACGCTGGGAGATTGCTGATGCCTCCCACTAGATAGAAACTGCAGCTTAACAATTTCAGTTGGGCCAGAGTGTTCTCAGTGCTAGGCCTGTGCATCTACGTGCTTGTTGGTCTCAAAAGGGTGCTTGAGTTCGGCTAAGCACATTGACCGCACACGGACACACGGTGGTCCGCCTGAATGCACAACGGTGCGTGTTTGCGTAACGGCCAGTCGTTGGCCAAGGTTCGCGCGTGTGCTTTGGCGGCGAATGTAAGTTCATATGCCAATGATGCGTGCAACGTGTACCTGAGCAGCACCAGTCCGTACATCAATGGTGTACGAAGGTCTATGACGCCACGTGGCCAAACCCAGCTGCATGCTACCCTTCACTGCAGAACGTGAGGAGATCATCGGTGCTACAGGGCAACGCTCGAACTTTACTGGGTACCACCCGACCGCGGACGGCGCTGGCATGCACACAGGTGTCTGTTACAGCATCCTCAGTCCCTTGGTTTGGCGAATGCAAGCCCAAGCTCGTTCAGCTCCTTTTCGTACATGAGCGCCCTGCGGCAGGTAAGGGCAGGCACTCCACATTACAATCAATACTTCATAATCAGCGGCCTGGCGGGGCTATGTTGCGCGGGGCTTTTTTTGCCTCCGCACGTGCAACGGCCCAGTTGACAGCCTGAGACGGCATCAGTCCCAGGTCGCTACCTGACCACTCAGTTGAGAAGCTAAGACAATGGTGCATACACGGCGGACGGGCATCGCCACGTGCTAAACAGTTTCGCAACCGCCTTGTGCCCCCATGCTGCCGTACGGTCAGCCCAGGCCTCCGTCCACCCCACGTTTCGCCCACCTCTGAGCCCCCCCTCCCCCATCCCCACCGTCCCCGAGTCGCGTTCATATCGCGTCAGTTGCCCACACGGCCAACAGCATATGGGGCGAGGGCCGCCCCCAAGAACCGCACCCTCATGTACAGACACGACCCCGCCTCCCGCCCACTCACTCTCGCTCGTACAGTTCCCGTAACCGCGCTTGCCGCGCCGCTTTGACGGTTTCTATGCCGCTCTTGACCCCCGCGTCCCGGTCCGCTTGTGTGGATGTGAGGGTCATCTGCCCCAGCAGCGTCCCAGTCCGTGTGGTCGAGCGCTGGAGGTCCTGGTCTGACCACTTGGCAATGGTTGCTATCCGAGACGCCTCCGCCTGCTGTTTGCTGTGGGCTACCCGCTGCTCCGTGGCCTTGACGTAGTCCCTCACATTCTTGGGCATGTAGGACATCGCGCCTCAGTGTGGGAAATGCTGATGTGGGGAAGAGCAGTGGGGAAAGGGTGATGCGTTTAGGTCCGCTTTGGCGATCGGATGACTGTATGCTGGGGCATGCGCGTGTCCAGCTTCAACAACCGTGTGGCGTTCGGTGGGGCGATTGCAAACACTTGGCAGGCCACGGTGTCGTCGCAGTATCAGCTATCGCGCTGCTAGGCACGACACATGACCGCTCAACTGGAGCTGTGCCTACGGAGTGCAGCACCTATCCGGCCAGCCCCCAAGGGTGGGTGGGTGGTGGGGACTCAAAACAGTCTGGAAATGGAGCAATGTGCCTTGCATGTATTTGGCATTCCCTACTGCACAAGCTAATACACATTGTGCCCTGTCTCCATGGACTCTGGTGCATAGCACATGCGCTGACATGCCGCGGGACACTCACCTCACTCCCTCCCTGATCCCACCGGCTTCTGATGTCAACTAATGCGGTAGATAATGCTCGCCAACATGAATTTAGCACGGTCGCATCCGAGTAGCTCGTGGCCTGGCACTCTGGAGCAGATGTTCTGCGAAATACCGTAGAAAGGTGAACTTGCAGCAGCCCCACCTAAATCAAAGCAGTAAGCTGTATTCCTTTCTATGCAAGGTAGCTGACCTGTTCGCTCGTCACCTGTTGTGGTCACGTCGCTAAACTCCATGCAGATGGAGTTCGGCAACACCACGGGATGCTGCCTCCGTGACAAATCCATTACAAAGTATTTACAAATCAAGTCTTGGTGTGTGTCACAACGAAAGTGCTGGCCAGGGGGATAGGAGGGTGTTGTGCCTGCCGGGCACGCCCGGCTGCTTCTACCTTATCAAAACACCTGTAGCTCAATCAGGAGTCCTGCACAGCGTACTACTTTAGCGCTCGTTCCGGTTGCGCGCGGGTGACACGCGATGGCGGACTTAAGCAGGGGCATTTTAGCGACCCGGATCGAGAACTGGGCGGATGAAGTGGATGAACGTGAGTTGTGGACGTGGAGTGGATGATTAATAGCATGAAGCCTGATCAAGGGTCAGGGGATCTGGGAACTTTCACTTTGAAGCGGGATCAAGTGTGCACGAAGCCAAATGAGCCCGGGTTGAACACATGACGTTGGCGTAAGTGGTTCCAATGATACAGACAATGTAAGCTCCAGTAGCTGCTCTTGGGGATCTGGGAGGAGCGCGGGAAAGGTGCAGCGCTGGGTTGTGCCGTGCCGGCGTCGTTGCCGGTGAGAACCTATCAGTACTATCCGTATCGCGAAAAGGCAACGAAATCTGTATGGATGTGCTTGTGCACTTGCGGTCCGACGTTCGACCAAAACCAAGGCCCCGAGCGTGGCCGCGTGGGCTCCATCCATATGCTCACACTGGCCGACTACTTTCCTAACGCCCGCCCGTCAACCCCTCTCCCTGCAGTGGACAAGACCCGGGAGGCTGAGGAAGCCGCCCGGCCCCCTGAGCCTCCCAAGCCGCCCCAGCCCCAGGCAACTGGCCACCCTGTGCTGCTGGGCGGCGTCCCCGACGACTTCGCAGAGTGGGAGGTGGACAAAGTTATGGAGGACCTGGCGCCGTCTGTGCAGGTAGCCGTACATAGCTTCAGTGCAGAGCAGCACACTTCCCACGCATGCAGCGCTACGAGCTAACCTGGGGAGGCAGCATCGCCTGGCTTACACGCCTGCAATTGTGCTGAGGCATGCCATGGTCGTACCCTCGCCGACTATGTCCTGACTGCGGACGTGTCTGGTTCCGTGCAGGTCCTCCGCCGCCGCCGCCTAGCCGGCAAGGACCCTGTGTTTGAGGTGGAGCTGGGCAGCAGGGAGGACGTGGACGTGGCGTGCCGCAGGATCAGCGGGGTGCGTGGGGCGCTGGCGTCCAGGTTGCACCAGGAAAATAACTTGGCGAATTCCGAACGGCTTGGTAGAGCATTGAGGGCTGGCTCATACAGGCGGTGTTCCCTGCAGTGGAACCAGGCCATGCGTGCGAGGGGTGTTGGTCTGTTGCGTGGCTCAGCACTGGATGGGCACATAAAAAGGCATTACGGAATGAGATGTTATGTATCGTTGGTACGCTATCGTGTATATGCGCAGTCAGTGCGCATGAGCCCGGACCACAGCTTGCTTGCCTGGCTTTCCGTACGCAGATTCGCATGGGGGAGTACACGCTGTGGATGCAGCCGGCGCAGGCTCCACCGTCGTACGGTGGGTACTGGTATCCAGCGCTTCAAACTTGGTGGCCAGGAACGCGTTACCATCTCGCGTTTTCCTAGGCAGTATCAGGCTCTGCACAGATCAATACCTATCCAGCGCAAAGGCAACGTGCACGTGTGTGTTATCCACTCGTTTTTTGCTTACGCATTGGCCCTCGGGCCCGCTGCCTATCCGCATGCGCAGCGGGAGGCTACTCTGGCTCGTACAGCCACGAGCAGCGCGGCCGCAGCGGACCCCCTGGCGGTCGCCCTGACGCGCCGTACGGCCACCAGGGCTACGGCGGGGACCAGGGGTACGGCGGCCGTGGGGGAGGCTACGGCGACAGGGGGCAGTACCCCCCTCCGCCGCCACGCGACGGCGGCATGCCCTCCCACAGCAGCTTCTCGAGGTGTGTGCACGGACGCAAGCCCGCTTTTCTGCTGGGCCTATATGGTCACTCCATGGCTGTGTGGTTACTCCATGTATGTGGTTGCAGGGTGCAGCGAATACTGTTCGCGCTGCTCGCAGTGCAAGTGCTAAGACGCCTGCGTGCCACTGTTTGTTTCCCCCAGGATGGACGGCGGGCCCTACGGCCCCCGCCGCGGGCCGCCTGGCTCCCGGGAGGAGGACCAGGCGTGGGGCTACCGGGGCGGACCGTCGGGTGCGTGCATCGTGCGGTGTCCGGCGCAGAATGACGTGACCCGTGGCGTATGCCTGTGCTGCACTGGGCATGCCACGTGGGTAGGACGCCCAACGCTGTGTCTTGCTCTGTCTCGCATCAGGAGCCAGTGCAAGCGTTGCTGGCGCTTATCCATGTACGCTACATGCGGGTAACTCAGACCCAACAAACTCATACCGCAGGTCCCCCCGAACGTGTGGGCTCTGCTCGCGGCGGGCACTTTGGCGGTCCCCCCATGCGGGGCGGTTACGGCGGGGGCTTCGACGAGCCGCCGGGAGGTGAGCACGCTTCCATCTTCCCTCCGGCTTGCCTCGCTGAAATGACAAGCTTTAACACTGTTACGATCCAGTTACTTGCCACTCCACATCCTGCAACCCACCGGTCCCGTGGTCCCTGCCATCCACACGGCTTTCTTCATTGCCCGCGGGCTTGCGCTACCACCCCTGCCCACACAGCCCGCCGCTGGGCGTCCCAGTCTCAGCCCCAAGGCCTGGGGGCATGGAGCGGCGGCGGCGAGGAGCGCTGGCCGCCGCGCGGGCCCCCCATGGACATGCGTGGCGACAGGGGAGACTTCCACGGCCCCCCGCGCGACGGGCCGGCCTACGGGCCCCCGCGCATGGGCGGCGGGCTTGGGCCCAGCGGCCCCCGCGGCGGCCCCGCGCCTGCCCCCGAGCCGCTGCCCTTCATGGACGGGGACCGGCCGCGCCTCAAGCTGCACCCCAGGAGCGTGCCGGCGGCGGCGCCGGCAGGGGGCGCGGGGGAGGGGGAGGCCGCGGATGCGGCAGCGGCACCCTCCACTAGCAATGGTGAGGCGGAAGGGGTGTGGGGACTGACGTGGAACTTGGTGACATGCTTGCTGCGGGTTGCTGAAGCCTGGGATTGTAGGTCGGCGGGATAGCGGCTCCTAAGCTGATCGGACATGAAGGGTTTAACAGTAGGTTTAGATGAAGGCTAGTGAGTACGGAGTAGCCCACACGTTGCCTCGTGCCTTCTACCGATGCAGATGGAAGCACCGCGGCGGCAGCTGAAGGGGGCGACCAGCAGCAGCAACAACCGGAACAGAAGGCTGAAGGCGAGGCCGCGGAGGGCGGTGCCTCGGCTCCCGCCGCCGCTCCCTCAAAGCCCAAGCCCAACCCCTTTGGCGCCGCCCGGCCTGTGGACACACTATCCAAGGAGCGCGAGATCGAGGAGCGGATCGCTAGGGAGAAGGCGGCTCTTGCAGCCGCCGCCGCTGCCGCCCCCCGGCCCTCACCGCCGACCCACCCGGGCTTGCCTGCACTACCCGCGGGCATTCCCCTGGTGGCACTCGCGGGAGGCGTGCCGGGCGTCCCAGGTGTGCTACCCCCGGGCCTGGTTGCTCCGCCGATGGCAGTTGCGGGCATGCCGCCGGCCATGCAGATCCAGCTGCCCATGCCGCACCCGCCGTACGGCGAGATGGACCCCGCCATGGCGCAGCGCCTTGGCCATGCGCCGCCGCCGTCAGGGGCCATCTTCCCCGGCCCGCCCGCACCGCCCATGCACCCCCAGCAGGTCGAGCCCCAGCGGCAACAGCAGCAGCTGCCGCCGCCCCACCAACAACACCAACAGCTGCACCAGCATCAGAACCACCAGCAGCAACAGCAGCAGCAGCAGCAGGTCCCGGCGGCAGGAATGGGCGCTCCGCCGCCTCCGCCGCCTCCCCCGCCGCCGCCGCAGTCGGCGGGCACCCCGCCGCCACCACCGCCCCCTCCTTCCCAGCCCCAACTACAGGCGCCGCCGCCTGCACCCGGGGCCTCGGCAGCACACCCTCCTCAGCCGCAGCCGCCTCAGCAGCAGCAGCAGCAGCAGCCCCACCCGCACCCGCACGCACCCCAGGCCCTGCCGCCGCTCCAGCCGCCTCCCATCACAGGCATCCTGCCGCCGGGCCTGCTGCCCCACGGGATGGTGGTGCCGCCACCGCCTCCACCGCCCATGCAGCAGCAGCAGCAGCCCGTGCAGCAGCAGCCGCAGCAGTTGCAGCCCGGGCAGGTGCACATCCTGCAGAGGCCCCCGGGGCAGAGCCGGGAGCAGGTGCACCCGCCGCCGCAGCCGCCCATGCATGGTGAGCCTGCCCCTCCCGTGCAGCTGTGTATGCAGCGTATCGTTGATGCTGCATATATGCGTGCCTCATAACACACGTGTGCCTTTCTTGCCTGCACGCTGCTCAGGGGGCTCGGTACGTATCGTGTTTGGGTTCTTTCACGTAGCCAGAGATGCGTGCTAATTGCTAAGTCCCGTTACTGCGCTATGTGCCCCTCAGGCCCCGTCCCAGCGGTCGTGCCCGCCGCTCCCCAGTCGGATGACGCAGCCCTCAGCCGCGCCATGTCTGACCAGGCGTCGGCCCGGCGCCAGGCTAACCAGGCGGCAGTGGAGGCGGCGCAAGCACGGGAGGCTTCCGCTGCCGCCATGGCCGCCCTAACCGCCGCAACCGCCGCCATGACCATGGGCACTTCCCTAGCGTCGTACAACAGTACGACAGGGGCCACGAGCGGGTACGGAGAGGAGGACGAGCAGGAAGAGGAGGAGGAGGACTTCCACGATGCCCAGGAGCATTTGGAGGAGGGCTCGTCGGGGAGCTCCGGGGCGGCAGCGGCTGCCATGGCGGGCGGCGCGTACAGGGGAGGTCCCGCCAGGGGCGGTCGCGGTGGTCGCGGCGAGGGCCGCGGCAGGGGCCGTGGCGGGCGCGAGGGAGGCCGCGGCGAGGGCGGGCGTGGGCGGGGCAGAGGCCGCGGGCGCTTTGGGGACTCGGCGGGTGCGGACGAGAGGCCGTGGCGAGGTGGGTACAGCGTAGACCAGGAGCACAGGCGTCCGTATTCGTGCTGTTGGGCCCTGTGCACCCCCGCTTTGGACCGGAATTGGTTGCGCCACTTGTGTTGCTACAATGCGTGCTACCAGGAAGGCCCTGTATGCGCTTCCATGACCTTAGCGCAACTCACCTGCTTTCCGCTGCTGACCTTGGCTGTCCTTTGTCCCACGCAGCTCCTCGGCACGCTGACACGGAAGGAGCAGAGGCCTCGGAGCTCGCGCACGCACCCAGCGGCGAGGTGGCTGGCCGCGGCGGGGGTAGGGGCGGGCGCGGGGAGGGCCGTGGCAGGGGCCGTGGCGGGCGCGACGGCGGCCGCGGCGGGCGCAGCTTCCCTGGCAGCACCTACCACCCTGAAGGTGCCGCGGCAGCAGGCGCACACGCAGAGGGGCAGCAGCACCAGAACCACGGGCAAGTGCTAAGCCACGGCAGCGGCTCTCGTCGCTCCCGTGGGGAGGGGCGGCAGGTGGAGGAGGCCGCGTCGGAGGGTGCTGAGGCGGCGGGGACAGCGGAGGCGGGCGGGGAGCACCGGCCCGTGGGTGGGAGGGGCAGGGGCCGCGGGGGGCGCGGGGAGGGCAGGGGAGGCGGCAGGCATGGGCGCGAGGTCGGGGAGGAGGGAGGGCAGGGGGGCAACCGGGAGTCGCGTGGCGGGCGGGGGAGCGGGGGCGGGGTGGCTCCGGGTGGGTCGGAGGGAGGTGCAGGCGGGCGGGGAGGCGGCAGAGGGGCAGGAGCGGCTGGTGCGGGTCGTGGCAGGCCGCGTGGGACGTCGGGTGGGTCGGCGCCGGCAGGGGAGGGCGGGGTGGGGCATGCGAGGGAGCCGCACCACGGGCAGGGGCATGGTGGGAAGGAGGAGAAGGGGCACGGCAAGGGTGCGGCGGCGGCGGCGGCGGCGGCCAAGGACCAGGAGCACCACGAGACCAAGGCGCAGTCGCTGTACAAGAAGGTGGTTGAGCACACGGCGGTGAAGCCCACCAAGATCTCCAACGTGTTTGACCTGCTCGGCAGCATGGGGGATGACTGAGGAGGCGGGCAGGATCCTGAGCGGAAAGCGGCGTGACGAACCGACCGGTTGTGTGTCGGTGCGGTCGGTTTAATGGTCGGTTGGTTTATGCGGTAAACGTTGTTGATTGGGTATGAGGCATGGGGAGGAGGAATAAACTGGGGCTTGTGGTCCTGTTGGGGTGGTAACCGGGGTGGTGTTGAATCGGAAGAGCTGGACGGGCGTGCTTGTGGGGTGCATTTATGCACGGGTGTGGCAGTGCTGTAGACCAGGGGTGTAAGGACCATCGGGATTGGGCAGGTGTGCCACAATGCGGGTGCTGCAGGGTGGTTGCGTGGGTTTCGGCATGGTGTGGGTTACCCAAGACATGCGCATGTGGGGGTGCGTGGGGAGCTGTGGCACAGGGCTTGTGGTGTGAAGGTTGGGATCGAAGGCCAGAGTTGTGTGCGCAGTGCATCTGCCTTGAAATGCATGATCTCGACTGCGACTTGTTACACTGTGAGCCGCTGTTGACCGTCGTGCTGGTCTGGCAGCTTGTGCTGGGGTGGTCACGTCTGCAGTCAGCCGGACAGTTGTTGAGACCAGGGTTGCTGTCTTCACGCATCACGCCTTGCGTGAGCCACCGGAAGGAGGATTCTGGTTGAGAGACGCGGCGAGCAGGTTCGGGTGTCTTGAGATCCGGCTGTCGTGGGGAAATGCGTGGGGTTACTTGGGGCGGGAGTCTACAGTACGGGCTACGCGCTCGCTTACAGCTCGGGCCAGAGCGAAACATGGCATTGCAAACGAAGCACTGCATAATAAACAACGCCGACGCTATGCATGTGGCCTACTAGTGACTCGGTCAACAATGACCAGCACAGTACTACATTTTCAGTTTTGGTTCTGGCCCACGCTAGCCGTGGGGCTACAGGGCTCCACACTGGGCTGCGCAGTACGGTACCGGTACGGCCGGAAGCGTTGGGGGTCGGTTCCTAGATGCGGTTAAATATGCTGGAAATACGGTCGCAACGTTGGCCAGCTCAGGCCAGCTCTAAATCTGCCGGACGAAGGGAAATCCCGTGCAGCGTACTGCCGCTCTGCCAGACACCAGGGGAGCTCCCTGACGGAAAGCGCGGCTGCTATGCCACGACACCCTTACAAACACCCTTATTTGCTGCGCACAAAAGAATTGTGCTTGTGGCGAGAGAAATGCCTCACACATGCATATGATTTTGTCAAACCGTGGATTGCTGGCGCCTGGCCTCCCTGGGACATGCATGGGATGTTCCTGGTGCACGTGACACTGCCACGTGCCGTGCAACCTGCCACCCCTGGACCGCGGACCGTAATCCTCTAACGGCAGGAAAATACCGTATTCCGTACCTGTGCGCGTTTGATGTACTATGGTGCACACCCTCCACACGGTTGCGCGACTGCACAGCGTCAGAAACGGACGTACGCTACCCTGGGCATACTAAGTGACAGTCACCATCTGCACCCGTCACGCACATCAAGGTCTCATCTCGCATCCTCGTACCATCGCACCCTTATGCATGGGTCCCTTCTTGCTGCACTCCTTGGCAGTACCGGTATCCGCAGGTCCCGACCACCGCCGTTGTTGCCAACAACCCAATCACAACCGCAAGTCATAATCAAATGCAGACGTCTAGCACGCACATCCCGCTGGGCTCGCTGGCAATGCAACACACGACATGTGCCCGATGAGCCCATGATGAGCCACGTGTGCACACCACCGTCGGACAAGCAAAGCAAGCATCAGCAAGCGTCAGTACGGAAATAAACGGCAAGCTCCTTCTCTACGTGATGTGCATTCAAACACATAAGACCTCCGCCCCTTGCTCCGCATCTTCAGGAAAACACTGGTTTTGCGGCCAGGGCAGAACCTCACACCGCTGATGCAGCCCCAACACCGTACCCATGCGCCACGCCACGGGCAGTCCCAGGGAGTCAGGGCCGCTTCCCCGGGCACTGCCAACGACCACAACCGCTACCTGTCCACTGCCCCCTCCTCGACGGCCGGCAGCATGGATCCGTGTGTGTTGCCTGCTCAGACAGCCCAGTACCAGCCGCATGTAAGGTTCCAACTGACCACGGCCACCCTGGCACGCGCAGTTCAACTTTCCATACGACGTTCAAAACGGTCACCTGTACGCACCTCCACCGGTATACGTGCGTAACTAGGTGGCAGTGCAATGCCGAGCTGCAACATCTCGTCGCGTACAGCGGCTGCATGCCTGGTACGACAACCCAAATGTCACTCATGTGCAAAACACGGAGGAGCATTACCATGTATTGGCAGATGCCCCAAAGCATGATACCACGACGGCATTGAAGTTTTGTACTTTGAATGTGGGCTACAGAGTAGTTGTTCATAGCACCTTTGCACGACACACACAAACACTAAGTCAAGGTTGCTAGCTCAAATTATGCTCGGATGCTGTCGACAATTTTTCCGGGCTATAACCAACCAACGAAAGCCCGGCATCTGGTGCGACGCAGCTGGCCGGACCACAGGCGTACTACTGAAGCCATACCGGTATGACTAGTAAGGTGGCACGTGGCCTGGCCTTGGGCTGTTTGCTTTAGTGGTACAGGCAAACGCACCTCGAACACCATCACTGCTCAGGCACTTGGTCACCTTGCTTGTGTACGGTGCTGTACAACCACCCGCTGTAAAGCCCACAACGACTTCGCAGCACCTATAAGGCTACAGCAACAACCTACCCACCCAGCGTGAATGGACCACACGACACGAATGGCAGAGGCTGCCTGCAGGGGCGGCGGCGGCACTTGTGCTACCACATCATCGCCTCCTGTCACGCTGCGGACTGCTGCATGCTAGCGGTGCCACGGTCCAACGGCCCAGAACGCAGCTGCTGCGGGCTGAGCGGCATGACCTCTTCTCCGTGTGGCGGGCAGGTCACCACGGCCGAAGCGGTGCTCCCCAGGATGGGCTTCTGGACCTGGGGCGGGGTTGCCAGCCAGCGAAGCGGTCAAGCGCAAAGGTGTACAAGCGGGACAGTTGTCGACATAGCTTTCTGGGCGCCCACAATGACACTGATACTAATCAAGCGTAGTTGCACGCGGACCTCCCAGCACTTCCCAAGCAATGCACCAACCGCCCTGCCCCGCTGACACACACCTGGCATCCGGGCGTCCCGCACTAGCACACGAACTTGAGCGCAGCACCGCTGCGCACCAGGCGCCGCACGCCAAGCTTGACGCACACCCTGTGCACCGCATCCTCAACCGCCGACGACGCGTATGCCTCCGCCAGCAGCACCGGCCTGATGTCGCTCCCCGGGAACGCCGCAAACGTGGCGTCGCCGGTCGCGATCCCCACCCTGATCGAATCAGCAGCCCCTGCGATGTCGTAGACCGCGCTGCAAAAAGGGACATAGGGAGCAAGGCGCGCGTGAGCGTGCCACCAGCAGGCGCTTAACAAGGCTGCTGACTGTGGTTTAGCGTCAAAGTCCACAGGGTGCAGCTCGGCAGGCCACACCCAGCGTGTCCGCCCGCCACGCACCAGATATCCGTCACAAGCCGTTTGTGCGACGCCACGTAGGCGTAGCTGGGGCCCATCACAACGGCGTCCAGCTCTATGGCGTCGCTGTCGTCCGTGAGCTCGACGAACCGCAGCTGCGGCGACAGTTCCGAGCCCACATTCAGCTGCGCGATGGCGTGTCTAATTTCCTCCGCCTGCGCCGTAGACCGGTGCGCCAGATTCCTGGAGACCCTGTTGACCTCCTCCGTCAGCCATGAATTGCCGTTGCGGCCGACAGGGCCTGTGCAGCAGGTGACGCACACATGAGCTAGCTAGCCCACAAAGCAGGTCAAGCAACACACAGCGGCCCAGCGCTGACAGCCGGACAACGCCTAGGCAACCCACCGAGCTGTACAGAGTCAATGTACTCGCCGGCGTCGCCCAAGACCAACAGGCTATGGTTTTCATAATCATGCTTCGAGTCCCTGAACGGATTGCCGTTCGGGATTGTGGCTTTGCGGGGCTGAGGCTCTTCCGGGCTGACCATGTAGACGATTCGAGGGCCTGTGACCAGCTTTGTGGGCTTCTCGAGCCCAGACGAGACGCGAACCACTCGTGATAGCAACTGGCGGAAAATGGTCTTCATCCTGGGCTGCCCTAACTGCCTAGTTAGTGTTGCTTCAGAGCAGATGAAGTAAGAAGAAGGGGAGAGGCTGTTGGGGCGATTGTTGGAGCATAATTGCCCTCATGCAGGTGCATGTTGTTGTGGTGGCAACAGCTGGTCATGACTAGCGGACACGGATGGGCTCTCTGGAGCGGCGGAGGGTAGCTTCGCACGCCCCTGTAGTGAGGGCAGCTTCCGGAGATGGCTGAGTACGGCTGAGCTCGGCACAACAACAGCACATGACTACACCTGCGAGACCCAGCCTCCTAGGGCAATTTAGCATCTGAAGCCTAGGACTATCTCCTCCCTTGAGCCGCCAGGCCCTGCCCGTACGGCACGCACCCTGCCATGGCGAATTCACCGAAGGGCTGTAGCATGTACTGGCTCGTAGAAAGTGCTGGCTTGCCCGTCAGGTTGCCCTGCCCCATTGTCGTCAGGGCAACAGAGTGGGCCACCTCCGCAACGGCCTCTCACAAAACGTTACGGTACATGTGGTCTCGGTGCGTGGATGATGACCAGAAGCCGTCCCGGATCTCCGGAGACTTCAAGCCAGGGGTACCGTACGTCATGCCGTGCCGTCACGTTCGACACCGTGGCTTGCGGGCTGCCCAACGCGCCAACGGTAATGGACAAGCACCTGAACACATTTGGTGGTGGGACCCTGGCATACCGTGCGGCGTGCGCCAATACTGCGCCATTACTACGCCAGCGCACCTCACATCCTCCGCTCAGTCCCACACCCGAATCATTCCCGTACATGCACACAAAACAGCCGCACGCTAGTAACACTGGGCCAGTTGTAGCTCGTTCCTCATTGCATTACAAGTTATGACGCAGGGCGTTCGGCAGCATGGCAGGTCCAGAACAGCGGACGCGCCAACGCAGGCCAACGCGACAAAAGCCCTCTTTGCCTCTTGCACCTTGCGGTGTTAGGGCACAGACATGGCGCCATGCGCCAACCGACGGTAAGGGCGAAGCCCCAAACCACAGTGCTTAGGGATTCATAAAAACCTAACCACTCTCGTTGTACCTTCATGCCTGGCCTCATCCATTCCAGACCTCACCACTGCAAACACGCTCGCACCGAGACTCACGTGCGTACTTGCACAGCGCAGCAAGCACTACACGTGCATTGGGGGCCGCCGCCACGAGCACCGAACCCGAGATGGCACATACACTGGATGGCCCTCCCCATGGAATGGACCATCGCTGGCCTTACGTACCGGCATCCCAGTTTCACACAGCCACCTACCGCCGGCCCCCTCGCACCCAACCCCACCCTAAGCACCCTACTTCTTTCGCCGTGCCACATCCGCACCGTGCACACCGTCACCTCTGCCTGCTTGACCTACACAAGCCTCGTCCCGCACCGTGACTTGATCACTTCACCCCTCACGCTGCCCTACACGCCCTGCGGCTGCCCCTCCTGCTGCCCCTGCCCCTGCCCCTGCTACTGCTCCTTGGCCAACTGCTCCATGCGCCGCTCAATTTTCATCTGCTGGACCTTCATCTCCATCTGTTGTAATTTATTCTTCATTAGTTCGACCTCCATCTCCGCCAGCTCCGCACGGCGCTGCGCCGCCTTCAGGGCCGCCCGCATATCCACGCCGTGTGTGATCTGCGGTTGTGCAGACTGCTGCAAGTGCGTGTTCACCTGCTGCTGCTGCTGCGGTCGCGACGGCGGCGACTGTGGCTCTTGTTGGGTCTGATGCTGCTGCTGCTGCTGGTTGGGGGCCACCTGCTGCAATTCGGGGGCCTGTTGTTGCACCTGCTGTTGGCCGTGGTTCGACGCGCCGGCTTGCGGCTGAACGATTCGCAGGGGCTGTGTTTGGAGGGGAGCCGGGGCCTGGGGCTGTTGGTGCTGGGAGGCGGGTGGCTGCTGCGGCTGGTTGTTGTGGGGTAGGGAAGCGGAGGCGGAAGCGGCCACGGCGGGCGCAAGAGCCGAAGGCGCAGCAGGAGGAGCGGGGGAGGTTGTGGGAGCAGGAGCAGGCTCAGATGCGTGCTGCTGCAACCCAACCAGCTGCGGGGGCAGCTGCGGCGATGCCAGTGGCAGTGTTAGGGGCTGCCTTGCAGGTGCCGGGCGCGGCTCCTCCTGGTGCGGCTGGGGCATGGGCCGGCACTGTACGGGTAACAGGAAAGCGTGGGCTGAAGTGGTGCGGGCGGGGGCTGCAGTGGGCTGCTGGCTGCTGCGGCTGCGTTTGGCCGACGGCGGGTAGGACGCACTGCGCGGCACCTCAAGGACGTCCCAATCCTCCTCTTGCTCCTCCTGTTTCAGTCGTGGCGTTGGCGGCGTTTGGGGCCGCTGTGGCTGCTGAGGTTGCGATTGAGGCTGAGGCTGCTGCTGGATTGGCAGCGGCGGCGTCGGACGCGGGGTAGCTGCCGGCGACGCAAACGATGACGGCTGCTGCTGGTGCCCTTGCAGCAGCGAGGGAGGTGGCGTGGCACGCGTCGCCGCAGCTGGCGTAGGCGATGCGAGAAGCTGCTGCTGCTGCTGCGGCGGCGGCGGCGGCGGCGCCGGCGGCGGTGCAACTGCTCCTGACGGCGCGGGCGGTGAGGATCGCTGATGCTGCCTTTGGGCCCCCAGCAGCAGCTTTTGCAGGAACAGCTGCTGTTCTGGCGACAGCGGTTGCGGAGTAACGCCCGCTGGTGCAAGCATGTCAGGGGGCTGCTGCCCCTGTGCGGCCTGTGCTGCCCTGGCGCCAGTATTGTGCACTCCTGCGCCCGGGATGCTGCTGCTGCCGCTGCTGGCCCCTGCACCTTTGGCCGCAGATAGGTGGGATGCTCCTGCCCTGGCGAGTGCCTCGGTGAGGCGGGGGTCCTCAGGTGGGTCCTCGGGTGGATCACAGCTGGGCGGAGACGGCAGCGGCGCTGGTCGCACGCATGCTGCTGCTGCCGCCGCCGCCGCTGCATTCGCACCTGCGCCCACACCTACCGCAAGAGTGGGGCCCGGCCTGGCACCAGCCTCCGGCGCTCTTGCGGGTTTGTTGTTGCCCTGCCACTGCCAAGCCGTAGTGGGCGTTCCGGATGGGAAACAGGTAGGCGCCGTGGTGCCGTTGGCTGGTGGCGTCGATGGCAGCTGCCTGTCCGTGCGTGGCAGTGGGGCCGAGGGCGCCTGGGGGCTGGTTCGCGGCTGGCCGCCGGTGGGCTGTGTTGCTGACGGCGGCGGCGAGGGGCAGGGTGTGTGGGAGGGCGCGAAGGGGGAGCGCGGCGCCGGGAAGGGCGGGGGCGAGGCCTGAATCGACTTCGGCCCGACGGGAACGGCGTTGGCTGGAGCAGAGGCGGCGGCGGCGGTGGTGGTCTCCTTGCTGCCACCAGACTGGCCGTCTGCCGCCGGCGGCATGTGCTGCTGCTGCTTAGGCGAAGAGGGTGACACGTAGTCGTCCAGGATGCAAGCGGGCAGGGGAGGGTACGACGCGAAAGGGGGCGCTGCTTCCTTGTGCGCATTCCCAGCGCGTACCGGCAGGCGGATCTTCAGCCCCTGTCCACTGGAGCCGCTGCCACCGGAGCCCGATGTGCCGGCACGTGCGGCTGCGGGCTGGGGCTGGGGATGCGCTGTAGGTCTCGGGCGCACGTCGGGGGGCGCAGCCGCCGCTGCTGGCGACGCGATTTCCGCAGCAGCCCCGTTCTGCTGCTCCGTGCACCCCGCCGCTCGCGCCTGCTGCTTGCCATCACCGCTGCCCATGGTCACATCTGCCGCGGGTGGTGCGGCAGCGCGGCCAGCGGCAGCGGCGGCGGCGAGTGGGGAGTCAGGCTGTGCAAGCGTTGGTGATGCACTGCCGGCGGCGTCGGCGGCAGTGGCGGGCGTGACCGCCATCGCTGCGGCCGTGGCGCCCTGACGCTGCTGCCTGGCCGTGGCAGCGGTGGCGACGGCGGCGGCGGCGGCGGCAGTGGGCCGGGGTTTGTAGGTGGCGCGGCGGGGTGGGGACTGCGAGCGCCAGAGGCAGGGAGGCAGGGGTACCTGCGGGCGGCGGGGGATGGCCGGGGGACCTGGCGAGGGAGCGCGGGCTGCTGCTGGCGCTGCCGCCAGTGGAGGGGGTGGCACCTGGCCAGCACTGGTCTTCCGGCGCTTGGCATCCTGTTGCTGCTGCGGCTCCTGCTGCTGGTCCTCCCCGCCCGCGGCCCCGCTGGCGGCCGCTACTCGCAGGCCCCTGCCGCTGGACGCGTCCCGCCGCCGCCGCCGGCCCGCGTGCGGCTGCTCCAGCCCCCACTCCTGGTGGTCGTCATCCTCCTCCATGGCCCCCTCGCCAACCCACTCCCCGTCCTCCGTGTCTTCCTCCGTTTCCTCTTCCTCCTGCTGCTCCTCCTGCTCCTCGTCAAGCGGCTCGGCAAGCATGCGGGCCCGGCCCCTCTTGTCACGGCTCCAGGGGTCGAGCTTGGTGGACTTGAAGGGCTCGAGCTTGGTCCTCCAGTTCACAGGGTCGGCGCAGACGCTCGCCCACCAGTCCTCCAGATCCGCAATGCGGGCCTGCGGGAAGAGGGTGCGGACGGGGTGGGCAGTATGGCAGTTAGGTGGGTTGCAATCTAGTGAGGTGGCGCGGGTTGGCCTTCTCGGGGAGCCAGAAAGCGCGATGGCGGTGCAGTGGTGAGGTGGCCTTTTCCTGATAGGTGTGGTCGGGACCAGTAAGGATCGTGTGGCCACACCACCTGGATTGTAACATAAAATGCCAAAAAATGAGGTGGCACTGGGGAATGCGGGCTTGCCGGGAGTGCAGCCTGTGACTGGGTCCAGGGCCCCAAGCGGATGCAGAGCGAGCGTGGTGAATCTGGGTACGGTAACTGGAACAGTTACGTCGGTCGCCCTACCTCCAACTCGGCAGCTTGAGCCATCGCCTCGGGTGTGCCTTGCGCCGTGCAGGCGCGCACTTGCTGCGGGAGGGGCAGACAACGAGAAGGGTAAGGGCTCAGGGGCAGGCGCAAGGGTTTGCCTAAGCATTCCTGCGGCGGCAACGCTGGCTCACGTAGGGGCTAGATGAGCGGTCCTAGCCAGCTTTCAGAGCAGCAGGGGGTGCCTTCAGGTGCTTCTTTTCTATAACAAAATGGACTACGACTATCAGCAATGGGCATACTGCCATCTGGTGCGTGTAGCAAACAGAACTGCGTACGGTTATGCCGTGAATGCTGGTAGAGCAAACAGCGTCGGCGTCGCCCTGGTCCCACCTGTCTGTAGTGGGAGAGCAGACTGTCGACCCGCGTCACTGTGCAATAGGGCCACTCCTTGAAGCCCAGACGGCGGGTGACCTCGCGGAACTGGGTGCGGCCAATGCCCAGCTGAGCGGCAGTCTCCTCCTTGTTCAGCGTGAAGCTCTGTGTTGGTAGAGGCCAAGCAGGGTTGACAAAGTGGGGGGAGGGGGGAGGGGCAGGGGGTAAGGCGAGGGCAGGGAACAGACTGAAAGGGCGCCGGTGTGGATCAACGGTGGGGGGCGATTGTCACGTCAGCGCATCGACAAATTTGCGATGCGGAAGTGATGCTCACATTGGAAAGCTCCACGATGTCCTTGACGGTGACGAGCACGGGCTCCGACGCCCGCGTGTAGCCCGTAGCTTTGACTTTGCACTTGGCATAGAAGATGGGTGCCGCCGCCTCCTGCTGCTGCTGCTGCTGCTCCGCCTCTGGGTCCGCCGCGACAACTTGCTCCGGGTGTTGCTGCTGCTGCTGCTCTTGCTGCCGCTGCCTATGAGCTGCCCCTTGGCGTGCGGCGGGCGCGGCCAGAAACGTCTGAACAGCAGCGGAGGGCATGAGGGGGGCCTGTGGTGGCCGCCGTGGGCGCTTCGGCGGGGGCGCAGCAACCTCCGCTGTCGCGTCGTCCGGGACCGCGAGTGCGGCTACTGCCGTTGGGATGTCTGCCACGGCCGTTGCGCCGTTGGCCTGGTGCTCCCATCCAGACAAGCTGATGCTTTCTAGAATGGTTTTGCCGGTAACTGGAGCGGATTGGACGGTGTGGTCCAAGGCTGGGAGAGCTGCCGCTTCCATGAGCGTTGTAACGCTACCAAACGGCGTGGACCTTACGTCTGCGGCCTTGCTGTGCACATCCGACGTCATACCGTTGCTACTGTTGCCCATATGCAGGCCTCCAGAGGCAGTCGCCAAGGCTGGTGCGGCTAGACTCGATGCCACAACACAGAGCGCCTCGAGGCGATTGTGGGTTACCGGAATACTAGGCCGCGAGTGATTAAAACTGTATGGAGACATAGATTCTGCTTAAGGCAAGCGGCATGCCCCGCCCGTTGTGAAAATTGGTGAGGTGACGGTAGACATGACCACCTGTCAAGGACGTGCGCAAGCCGCATGTTGGAGAGAAATAAATAAGATAAGATTTGGTTTCAACCGCATATTGCATGCGCGTGTGTATGGCCCCGGCCGACGTGCTGCGAGCCCGCGTCGCTACGGCACTTCCGAAGACGGCAAGAGGCATACCATGCAGCGTTACCCACCTTAAAACATAGGACGCAAATTGAAGTGATACTATCCAAGTGAAGTCAACTTGCAGCTCAGTGGTTGTTCGCCGTCGTCGAAGCGCGAATAGTGTCGAAGGCCCTCCTGCTTGCTTGCTGTTGTGAAGGCGAATATCGCTACCAAGAGTGTAGGGCGAAAGTGTAGTCAGGTGACATCCAGCCGCTGTGGTTCTTGCTTCTGTGGTTCTGCTGGATGATTGGCATCCCTTGGGGTCGTACGTGTCATATCAGCAGTCGCGTAGGGTCGCTTCGCGAAGGCGAAACTGACCCTGGCCCAGATGATGAGGCGACGTGACCGCGGTACAATGCGCTTACTACGAACCCACATCACAATACATTCTGTGGTGCACTCGACATGAATGAGAGGGCCCCGTCACCGGTTTCGCGCAGGGGAGGCCCCCCAGGCTCCCCTGATTCAGCGAGGTAGGCTCAAGCGTGGGCCCCATACCAGTATCCGAGCCCAAGCAGTGCCATTGGCTGGCATAACGTGCCGGCTGCACCTTTCACCTTCACCCACAATATTGATTTGGGTACCGTACATCACCATGCAAGGAGCTCAGCCCGGCTTGTTGGGTGTGGCCCGGTGTGGGCCTCATACCGTATGCCCTGGCCTCCACGTTCTGCATCCCACCGCATTGCCGGTAGCAAATCATGATGTGTTGCTGGCTGCTGTGATCCGTGTGCACACGCGCTCCACTTCGACGTAACCCTGCACACGCAGCAGGTCCGTCCTACTTTGAGCAGATGAGCACTGATGGGGTTTCGAATCGCTGGCTGTTGCATGTGCGGCCGGTGCGGCCCATGCAACTGGCAGTAGTACCGTACACGAGGAGCATACTGCGCGCTGGGTACGGTATGCCGTGTGCTGTACCCGGGCCTACGACCATGCAACGAGGGCCTGAGCCTACCTGGCGGGTTGGCTAACCGCTTTCCTGCCTAACGGGACTGCGGCTCGCTGCAGGCCGTCTCCTGCCGCCCAGGGGAGCGAGCCCATCTTCCAGTCTTGTACGCAAACGCTGCACAAGTGTACGTTAAAATGATGACGCACGAGCGGTACACGTAGGCCCCTGCCAGTACACTCACCCCTTTGGCAGGCCACAACGGAATTTGCACCTTACAGCATGCAAGGCCTGAGCTGTACACTATACCGCACCTTCCAAGGTCTACCCAGGTCTACCTCATGGCACTCCAAACAGCTCCAAATCATGAACGACAGCAAAGATTAAACCCTAATCCCAATCAGTCTAAATTAATGCCATGGCGCTGTTGGATGGGGCTTGGTCTTGATGGAGTTGTGGACATGTTTGGACATAACCAGGGGAGCTCCCCTGGACAATTCTGGATGTCTTTATATGTACAGGTTCGCACAGCGAAGGTGAGAGTATCCCTTGCCTACCGCATGCCGCTCCGTGCACCCAGGTAATTCACAGCTCAAACGGCGTACCAACAACAGCAGCAGGACGCACGCACGGCCAATGCACACTGGTCTCGAAGCACCAGTGGTCACACGCACAGTACATGTCCGCTTCGCCCAGTTTGAGGCCGTGCCCGCCGGCTCACAAGGCATGAACCCAGAACACTCACGCTCTGCAATGATCGCTGTCGACAGTGCCTCCCAGCGCGCCCGACCCCCACCCCACCCTCGGCGCCGCGTACCGACCCTGTCAAACCCTTTTGCCCTGCACTCACGCACAACCACAAATGCCCACACCTATCGTCCAGCTCACATGATGCTGCACGCCTTGCACCCCTTGTAGCTCGCATCCACCACCACCACCGGAGGCTTACTCCCCGCGTCCCCCGCCGCCCCAGCCGCTGACCCTGCCGCTGCCGCCGTGGCCGCCGGCCCCTCCCCCCGCCCCGGCGGCGGCCGCTCCGCCGGCGGCGGCCGCTCCACCCCCGCTGCTGCCCCTGCCGGCTCCGGCGGCGGCCGTTTGGGCGCTGCCGCCGCCGCCGCCATGGCTGCCTGGGCGAACAGTGCACCGGCGGCGGGTCCGGCCGTGGACCGCTCCGCAGCCCGGTGCTTGAGCTTCCCGGCTAGGGCCTCCTCCAGCGCTTCCTGTGAAGCGTGGCGGGGTGTCAAGCGGGCTACTGGCATGAGGACTGGCTATAAAGCAGGTCAGGAGGTTCGTAGTATGCGGCCATGCCGGTCATGATAACGCTTTTTTTGGACTTCAGTCTGAGCACTACAAAGGACCATGCGCCTGTGCGAACACTGCTTTTGCCGGCCTCAGGATTGCCTGAAAACGTCCGCGCAGGCTCTCCCAACCCACCACCGCCCCACTCCCCACCTGCTCCGCCCGCAGCTGCTGCTGCCTCCGCGCCTCCGCCTGGCGCCTGGCTGCTCGCTCCAGTTCCCCGGAGGCCGCCTCCCACGGCCGCACATTGCCGCGCAGGCTGCGGGGAATTGGGAAGAGCGCAGCGGGTCACTTGTTCCTCAGCTCCTTTACCCTTTGCTCGAGGAGTGTTTATAATGTCTGTGCGAGGTTTCAAGTGTGTGGGCGCGTGCGGCCCTGGAGCCAGGCTGGTGCCATATCCCAGGGCTGTAGCAATATTGGAGTGAGGGAAGATGGAGGCCCATCAGCCGGCCTTTCGCATGCCGGCGGACCGCCCACACGGTTGTAAATGGGCATACCCGCCCACCTGTTTCCGCACATGGTGACGTTGCCCTTGAAGTACTTAAAAAAGTCATCCCACGTCATCCAAAAGGAGCCGTCCCGCCGCGGGCCCTGGCCCTGGCCCTGCCCCTCCCTCTCAGCGTCCCTGCGGTGCCCCAACGCCTCGGCCACCTGCATTGGGCAGCGCACACCGGGGCACAAGCGGTCCGACATTCAACATAATGACATCAAGAGTGGCAGACACGATGATCACATCAACAGTCGCACACTTGCAGAGCCTGTCAGGGTGCTGTTGAAAGCACATCTGTACCGGCACTCCGGCCATTTCACAAGCACACAAAGTTGCTAGGAGCAGCGCCGCCTAAGCTCTCCAAATCATTCACGACCACCTCAAGCCAACTCACCTGCGGGTGCATGTCCCACATGTTGCTTCCGTCGCTCCAGTCGCCCTTCCACTCGTGGGTGCGGGCGGGGTCCCGCAGCTGCGTGGGGGAGGGGGAGGCGGGCGGGCGGCACGTGCACTTGCGCGTGCTTGAGGACTCTGTTGACGCCAAGTGTGCAGACTAAGGTCCAGGGTAACCATGCAGATCTGCACCGTTGGTCGGTGCGCCGTGCCGTGCCCGTACATGCGTGCTCTCGTCCACACGCCCTTAAACCCTGCCAACACTAAGGCGCTCAACGGAAACCTCCCGCAACGGATAAGGGTATAATCCGCCAGGCAACCTACCTTGACCAGGCGCACGGTGCTGGCGCTGCTGCCGCTTTCGTCCGCGGTGTTGTCGGCGCTGCTGCTGGCGAACGCATCCACTCGCAGGGAGACCTCCCTGCGGCAAGGAAGGGTACGATGGTGCTCAATGGGCCTCGATTTTGCTTAGCACCTCGCGCGAGCGCGGCTGCTTCTGGGGCAAGGCCCATAATGGCACCCGAGAAGCAAGCAAATCCATGTCTGCCGTGCCCCACGCGCGCCAGAACGTGCCGCTCGCACACCCCACCTGGCGCCCAGCAGTCCACCAGCCCTGCCCTGCACCCGTTGATGACCACCTTATACTCGCCCGCCCCGGACGCAGGCCCCCCACCTTATGCGCAGCCCCCGCCCATTGCGGCCCACCTCGCGTCCAGCAGGCTGTAGGTCCTGCCCCGTGCCAGCCCCACGCTGCCACTGACGTCCGTCTGCTTGTCGGTCTCAGCGGCGGCAACGCAGCCCAGCAGCAGCTGCGTGGACAGGACCTGGGGAGATGGGGAGGAAACGCACACGTGTACACCTAGATTTGAGCTACGTTTGTAACAGGGTGTGGGTACAGTCACATGTTAGTGGAAAGCAATTGGTTGCGGCGAGGTGAGTAAAGGTTGGCGACACGACATAACTGCGCAAAGGTACAGGTCCCCGTGAGCTCCACAACGCAGCCTCGTGGAAGCCGCACGGGCAACGTTTGTGGCAGCACTTTAGGTGCGGGTTGTGGGATTTGTCGGGTGACGAGGGACAGCGACCGGTCATGGACCGTGTGCTGGATGGAGCCGCACTAGGGTGTGGGGCAGGGGCGGGGAAGACGGGCGTAAGCGGTCGCGCACTAAGCCATATGCACTGGTACGGCATGTGCCGTACGTACCGCGAACAGCTGGTCGAAGGTGACGAGCGACTGCCCGTCCGAGAAGTACTCGGCGCGGTACTGCGCCGGCTGCTTCTCCATGTACGACAGCTCCAGCCGGCGGTACTTCTGTACGGGGCAGCGGCAGGTAGCGAGCACTGAAGCGCACTGCCTGCAAGGTGCTTACCCAAAGACAACTGACGCTTTCCCTCAGAGATCATAGTTACTCCCCAACCCCACGGGACGTTATGCGTACATTGCTTCGTAAGACGACGGAGCAAGTCCATGCAGCACGATTCGTGCCACCTACGGGGTGACAGCACTCGCATCCCTCGATTTTGCGTGCCCACCTTCTTGTTGTCGTCCCACATGAACAGGCACGTGTACTCGCCCGTCATGGCCGCCAGCGCCCAGCACACCTGCCGTACGGAAGCAACCGATCAGCGACAGCTACAAAGTGATGGCACCACACGGGTTCGGCCCGGAACACACTCACAAGGGTCTTCCAGACCATGACCTTTCATCTATATTCCTGCCCGCCGCACTGCTGCCGTCCCGTCACTTGTCAGCTCTCGCCACTGCACGGCCAACGGCTTCCGGCCCCCGCCCACCTGCACGCCCCACATGGACACCTTGCTGTACGAGTTCTGCGCGTGCGGTACACAAGGGAGGCGTTTAGCATGTTGGGGCAGCCCACTGTGTCTGTTGTGTGTGAGAAGCGAGCACCTCCACCGTGAACTGTGGTCGTGTCCTGCTGCACTGTGCGACACCGTTGGTTGGGATGCGAGTACGACGGCAAGATGCATGCGCGCCTTCCCACAGAGCGTCATCACGCGCTGAGCCGCTGATGAGCAGCTTACCGACACGGCGCTTGTGCAAGCAATGACTGTACTTTGCGCGGCCTACTGCACACTGCTGCACCCACCACCATGCGCGCCACCGCCTTCTCCAGCAGCAGCACCCACACCTCGCCCCCCAGGATCTTGGTCTTGGTAATGGGGCTGCCGTTGAAGCAGGGGATCCTGGGCACAGGGTGGGCGGACGGGCAGGCAGCCAGGGGGGTTGCCATGCGATTGCAGTCAGGCCGTAGCCAGGCTACGCAAGGGATGCCTTTTGTGGAGTGAGCCGACACAGCATGGCCGCTTCCACGGGCGTGGGTACCGGCAACCCAGGTTACCCGCCAGGGCGTATCACACACGTAGCCTGAATAAGCAGGCAATCAGCGAGGCCAGCGAGGCCAGCCACCGTCCACCCACCAGTCGTCGAAGGGCTGTATGCTGGCCTGCCCCGTGCTGGGGTCGTACAGCCGTACTTGGTAGGCGCCGTCAGGGCGGTACACCTTGGTCAGGAACATCTGCATGCAAGGCACACGGGCGTACGACGTAGCGGGAAACTTTCACATCCCTGCCATACTTGCTAAAAATATCCATCCGCGCGCGCCTCGCTTGTGGACCAAACAGCCTGCCGTACCACCTCTGTACTTGTAAGCACGTGCTACACCCACACCCACAGCCCATGCACCCCCTCCACCTCCTCCACCGACAAAGCAGCCTGCCGCAACGACTCCCGTATGCAGCTCGCGCACGTGCGTGTCCGCTCAGCACACCGAATCAACAGCCCACACACCTCCTCCACCGCGCCAGGCTTGTTGGCCAGGCATGCCGCAGCCGCCATGAGACCATTCCCCCCTCCGTCGATGTCGTCCGGGTGCGTGCCGCCGCCCGCAAACAGCTTGAGGCCGCGCGCGCCGCGCCGGAACTGCTCCGGCGCCGCGATCTCCTTGAGACGCAGCCTGGGGACGCGGCAGAGCGTAGGGTTGCTATTGGTAAGATACAGGTGGCTGAACAGACCGGAGGGGAGACTGAGGCACAGTGAAAGCGGCTTGAGCAGCAGGCTTGGGGACCGCGCCAAGAGGCGTAGGGTTGTTAGCTTGATTCTGTTAAGACACATGTGGCTCAACTGTAGCAAGGTAGAGGCAAGGGGAACGACAGCTCTGCACCCGCGGGAGGGGTCATGCAGGCGGCGAAAGCCTGCACGCTGCTTCCCGTAGCTGCCCCCATGCAACACGGCACCTGGTGATGCCGTCCAGGCCCTGCCCCACCAACAGCATGCCGTGAGGCAGGGAGCAGCTAATACACATGGTACCACACCTGCACCTGCACCTGCACCCACCACTTGATGATCTCGTCCAGGCCCTGCCCCACCAACAGCATGCCGTGAGGCAGGGAGCAGCTAATACACATGGTACCACACCTGCACCTGCACCTGCACCCACCACTTGATGATCTCGTCCAGGCCCTGCCCCACCA
>VFQN01000868.1_pt1 | contig 54077 bp, 88 predicted proteins | sample 3512371 | NCBI WGS metagenome assembly VFQN01 (sample SAMN10412370, study PRJNA504923) | tailings metagenome | isolation source: Replicate 2 from Balatoc abandoned mine | place: Philippines: Itogon, Benguet | collected 2017-08-28
TGGGGGGCATGGGGGCTTTGGGGGGCCTTACGGGGGTTGGGGTGGACGGTTTGGGGCTGCTGGGGGCGGCGGGGGCTGCGGGGGCAGCGGCGGTGGCGGCGGTGGGTGCTGCAGCGGCGGCAGCGGTGGCAGCGGCGGCGGCGGCAGCTGGTGGGAGCTTTGGGGGTTTGGGGCTGGACCAGGACGATGACGAGGCAGCCACGGAGACGGAGGATGAGGAAGGGGATGAGGACAGCGAGGCGACGGAGGAGCTGGGCGGGGATGGGACGGAGGCGGGGGCTGGCGGGGAGGGGCAGGACGCGATGCTGGGGGATGCGTTTGATGCGATGATGGCGGGGGATGGGGAGGACGCAGGGGGCGCGGCCGTGGATGAGGAGGTGTTCTGAGGAGGGACCGGGTCTTGGGTGGGTGGCATGGGAGCTGCCGTGTGGTGTCGCTGAGACGCGTACCAGCTTTGTGGCTTTATGGGCTGGTTGCGCGGCGTTCCCGGAGTCAGGTTTGATATGGGAAAGTGGACGAGGAGCAGATACGTTCTTACAACGTGTCGGGAGACATGTACAAGAGGCGGTCAAGGGACATGGCCATGGTTGCCACGCAACAAGCCCTCAAGGCAGGCCAGAGCAGCGCACATGTGCAGTACAACGCTGTCGGTAGTACGGTGCAATTGGAGTCTTCTCGATGAATATTATGACATGTGCAACTAGATTTCACCTAAACTGCGAACGTGCGCACCGGTGCGTACAAGCAATGAACGAATGATCTTTGGGAACCTTGCAATAAGCCTCATCACATCCTACTGGGCACTTGCCAGCAAGGCGTGATGCTGATCCCGGCTTGAACGAAGCCGTGCCGTTGTCGATGCATATTCTACACAGTTACGTCACACTGCAGAAATACCGTAAGCTCCACGCTATGCCGTTATCTGGCCTTAAAAGCATCCTGCAACCGCAGCCGACTGTACCGGCTGCGTGCAAGAGAACAGTCCTTGCAACCCTTGACACCTTTGCATTCGGCCCCATGCAGCCGTTCATGCCTGTTGCTACCCGTCACGACAAAAGCCCACCTCCTGCGCACTGCCGCCAGCCTAGCACGCGTACACGCTCCAAGACAACACGGCTCCGAATATGAAAGGGGTCTCCCTTGGCACCGAGACCACTATAATAACGTAACCGCTACTCTAGACTGCAGGGCCAACCTAGCGTCGCACCCTACATCCTCTATTGCTTTTCCTGCTCCTTTAAGGACGTGTTACAGCCCCCTGCACTGCAGGCGTCCACCGCTCAGTGCTTCCCAGGGCTGCTGCCGTTGGCCTGCTCGTAGTATTTCCGGAAGCGCATCTCCGCGAACTCCCCGAACGTGCTCCCCGGCCGCCACTGGCCCACGCCCACCTGCCGCGTGTCCACCCCCCGCGGGGCGACCATGGGCTCATGCACGTTGGGCTGCATGAACACTGCGGGCGGGGCCGGGCAATGCATGGTACATTTGCGTGGTATGTCACAATGTAGTTGTCCAACGGATCGTATGGGAAGCAGATAGGCCGTGGAGAGGAAGAGACAAAAGGTGCAAGCACTGAAAAGTGGCCGGCAGCAGGTACAGTGCTTCTACCTGTATTGGACGCTGTATCCCATGTATCCCACCTGCAAAGGTGTTGCGGCTGATGCCTGCCGCCGCGGGCCCCGACGCGGCGCGCACGTAGTGCGGCGTGGCCTGCAGCAGCCCCCCCGAGTGCACCTGCAGCGCCTCGCCCACCTGCACGCAGCACACAGGAGGAACAGAAGGCAAAATTACTTTATATACAGCACACTTCGTATGCGACGTGGCTCAGCCATGCACATCCGTGTACGCCTGCATCCACCACAGCCGCTACCTGTCCAAGGTCCTCCCGGACCTGCATCCCTTCCCTTTCCCCCCAACCCCCAGCATGCCGTCGTGCAACTGTACGGCATGGCACGCCCCTGCCCCCCACCTGGTAGGCCAGGCAGTCCCGCGGGATGGCTGCCTGCACCACCTGGCCGTGCCGTGTGCGGATGTACAGCCCGGCCGAGGGGTCAGGGTTGGGCACCTCCCGGCCGTGTGCGTCCAGGTACAGCGCGCTGGTCAGCCCCGTCAGGCTGCCGTGGTCGCTGTGCCAGCCGCACCACGCCTGGGAGTGCTCGTCGGCCCCGGACGCGGCCGCCCCCTCGCCCCGTGCCCCCTGTTGCTGCTGCTGCTGCTGCTGCTGGTGTCCCTGCTGGGGTGAGCCCTCCGCGGGTTGCGCGTAGTAGTGCAGCAGCCGTGCCTGCGAGGGAAGCGTGCAGAGGGTTGCGGGACAGGGCTGGTATGCATTGGACTGCAGGGCAGGGGCCGAGGAACCCGGATTGTATCCGTGTGGGCTAGCACGGGTACCCGCCAGTTGGGCGCGGTAACATAGAACGTTGCAGCTGCAACCCATCACATGGTGCCTCATGACGGCTTGCATGTCACAAGTGCCTTGGTGCCACGTTGCGCACCTTTGGGTTGTGGCTGTGGTGCAGCCTTGCCGCCAGCTGCCCCTCCTGCACCCCAAGCTTTGACGACACGTAGCTGCGGGCAATCAGTAAGAACCGAGAATCCAAACTGAGCCATCCTCCTTCATATGTTCGCAAGTAGCATTTAGTTTACGTGGTTGACTGAACGTACAAGCACGTGCAGGTGTCTGGTACTGATGCTGGCAGGAGGGAGGAGGCGCTCAGCCGCTCACCGGTCGCAGTGCTGCGCCAGCCGGCAGCCCACGGCACACACCAGCCTGCCCAGCTCCTTGAACGCCGGCTCCAGCCGCGGCAGCTCCTCCCGCGGCCACACGTTGGGCCGGTAGTAGCCCGGGTACTGCTCCCGCAGGGCCAACAGCTCGGAGGCCGTCAGCCCTGCGGCGTCACCGCTGCCACTGCTGCTGCCGCTGCCCAAGGCGCGCAGGTCCTGGGAGGCGTGAGAGTGCGACAGGGGCACCAGGGGGTGCTCCCAGGGCCGCAGCACGTCGTGCGGCTTGGGGTCGAGGAGGTCGTCCGCCAGGGGGTTGGCGTAGTAGGAGCCCTTGTTGGTGTCCGGCAGGCCGTTCTCAAGGGACTCGCGGCCCAGGGACCAGCCCACGCTGCAGGGTGGAATACCGGTAATGTGGGTTAGCAGTGCGAGGTCACGTGTGGCAAACGCGGGTGGTGATGCGCATGTGCATTGTATGGTGCCGGTGGTATGGTGGGGGGCAGATGCAACCAGGGAGTGGCAGGGGGTGGGGCTGGGTTTGGGGAATGCACCCCAGGCAGCACCTGTAGTGGCTCAAGGGGTCCTCGTAGCGCGCCTTGACGTGGTCTGGGAGCGAAGCAAACTTGTCCGCCAACTGCAGCAGCTCTTGCCGCAGGCCCAACAAATCCGGCACTCCGGAAACGAGGAGGGCCCCAAGGCCGTCTGGACCATATGCCTATGAATGCATGGAGATAGAGGGAGGGTTTTAGGCCGCCAGCCAGCTGGAGCCCTGGACCCGTCTTGCAGGGCCAGGCCCCGCACGAAAACCCGTCTTGCAGGGCCAGGCCCGCACGAAAGGGGCAGAGTGGACACGAGGTTGTGGCACCGCCGAGCTATTACAATGCTGCACACCTTCTCAATCTCCCGACTAAGGTCCTTTCCAGCAATCAGGTCCTCGAACTTGAGCGTTACAAGCCCAGACGTAGCGGAAGGGCATGGGTAGCGAGGCCCTTCAGAAGATGCTGCTTTTGGGGTATGGATAGGCATGCCGGGAGACTTGTGTTCAATAAAAGCGTGACGCGATATGTTTCGCTTTGCGGAGGGACAGGAGCGAAACCCGAGCGCGTCAGGCCTTCGCGCGCCAACATGGAATTTGGCCTGCATGTTTTCCTTGTATGTGGGTAATACTAAAAGAACAGGGATGGAACAACGTGCACGCATTTGCCTACTCGTTGTCTCGAACTTGAACTTCGGAATTGCAGCTGGGTCATGCGCTCCGCTCCACAGGCACAGTTTCCTTGCCCCGGGCGCTTTGGCAGGCACTGTTATTATCATAGTGGTTCTGAAAACTGCATGCTAATTGTTTAACTACGTTGTCGGCTTGACCTTCATTTCTCATTACAAGAACCCCGGTCAACCAGCTGACAACTCAAACATGCATACTGCAATTCATTGCATACTGAAAGATGCTGGATTAGCAGAAATACAGACAGCATACTGACACTGATACTGCAGTGGCCGCACAGCGGCCCGTAGAACATGCTCGGGACGCCATGGACTGCGCACAACTCCAGCTTACCTGCTTACCCTAGCGGGGTGTCGCCTGGGGGAGCACAGGAGTATGCAGGTGAGACAGCATGCCTGCGGGTGCTTCGCAGGCATGGTTGGCGCGCGGAGCTCCCGAGGGAGGCCACTGGGACCGGGGGACTGCTCTGCCTTGGAACCCCCATGACTTCACTGCGCTTAATGCTGTGAGTTCCTGGAGCACGGACGCTGCACACCCGTGCTTTAGAATGGTTCCCTGGTCCTTACAGGTACCCCTGGTGCCACCCCAACGAACATGGCACTCGTCGGGCTGCCGCCAACCCCGGGCAGCCCGCACAGCCCTGGCCGGCAGGCTGTAATCATCAGCGGCGCAGACATCAGCATCCAGCCACTGTCTCCGGCAGGAGCCTTCCAGCAGGACATGCAAGCGCCCGCGCAGGAGGGGCCTCTTGCCTACTACCCCACGTTCAGCCAGGTTGACCCCCGGCACAAGTGGCAGCGCATCCGCGACTGGGCGTCCCACGACAGTGCCACAGCAACTGGACCTACATCAGGAACAGCAGCCGCTGCAGCAGCAGCGCACAGCCACGCTTTGGGTGCTCCCGGAGTCGGGATGGATATGGCCGGGGCCTATCCAGCAGGGTCCGCTGGGCAAGTGGTGTACGGCACAGGCCATGCAGGGGCCCAGCTGCCTGGCGCGCCAGCAGCATCAGCCAGCGGCGCTGACCCGGCTGACGTGACAGCAAGCATTGACTCCACGCTACTAGAGCTTGAACTGGAGCGAGCCAGGGCCAGCTTGAAGGCAGCTGCCGCAGCAGGGGGCGGCGGAGGGCAGATGCCTGGCTCCAGGATTGCTGGGTCGGCAACCAATGTTGCCGCAGCACTCGCTGCTGCTGCCATGGCACCTGGTCCAGCAGCACCCGGGGCTGTGTTTGGCCGCTCTGCAGACCCTGCGGCTGCTTCCGCCGCCGCAGCTATGCATCCAGCGCCTGCAAGCCGTGAGGCTAGCTTCGGGTACGCAGCGGCGGTGTCTGCTGCCGCACCGTTTCCAGGCCCCGCTGTCGGCACGGTCATGAACAGCGGGGCCCACGGCAGGGCGGACGCATACCAGGCTGGTCTGACGGCGATCGGGGAGGTGTCCGCAGTCTTCAACCGGAGCCTGGCCGCTGGTCTTGGGCTCAGCATGCCAAGCTCAGCCTTTTTCGGCGCTCCCCGGGCTGCTGCCGCGGGCGTGCACGTGCCGACCGTGCTCCAGTCGCAGTCTCAGACGGCATCCATGGTAGAGGTGAGCCAGTGCCTCTGCAGCGCCAACATTCCTGCGTTTGCATGAGTGCACAAGCTGCATCGCTGATGGAGTTTATAGTTGCGCCACATGGCGGTACCATACACGCCAAAGTGATGCTTTGACCTCTTGTGCGGGTGCCTGCCGTCCATGTACCCAGCGCACGGCGTTGGAGGCGCGGTGCCGTGCCACGGAGGAGGCGCTGGCAGCGGCAGAGCGGCGGCACGCAGTGGATGTGGAGAGGCTCCAGGTAGGCCGCAGGCGCTGAGGCGATGGCTGAAGGCCGTCGTTTGGGAACGTATCATAGGGGCGTCAAACGTGGCAGCTTAGCAGAACCCGGCGCAAGCTCATATCTAGCATGCGGGCGGTCATTCAAATGTTCTTACATGGACCCTGTCTAATATTAGACACCGTGGCCGTTGCGTCCACAGGGTCGTATTGCCGCATTGGAGGGTGGCTTGGCGTCGGAGCGGCAGCTGTGCGGCCAGCTGCAGGAGCAACTGCAGGTGCGGGACTGGGCTTGGCACTGAGCAGCTTGCACAAGGATGGCATTGGACACGGAAATGGAGTTGCTCAGGACGGTAACCCCTTGTACATCCCTTGACGCATTGTGGGACGCCTGTGTCCACTGACGTAAGCTAACAAGACCACGCATGCAACTGGCCCACACACGCCCAGGCGGAGCTGCAGCGGCTGCGCGCCGTGACGGAGTCGGAGGCGTCCGCCCGCGCGGCGGAGGCGGCGTGCCGGGGCATGCTGGAGATGGCTAACCAGGCACGTGCGGTGGATGTGTGGGGATAAGGTGCCGGACGGCAGCGAAGGGTGCACCTGGAGCCCCAGCTCAGCGATCCAGGGTTTATCACACCCAAGCACAACGGTATACGTGCGAAGGCCTCACTGTACCCATGTCCACCTTGGCCGTGTGCGCAGTCGTTGGAGCTGGAGCGCAAACGTTCTGCCGATGCGGCGCAGCTGGCGGCCGACGCGTCCCGGGACCTGTCCACCCGCCTGGCCAGGGCGGAGGAGCACACAGCCTCCCTGGAAAAGCAACTGCAGCAGGAGAAGGTGCGGGGGGGGGGATTCAGTGCCATTTCCACTCAGTTTGGTTTGACCTGCGGCCTTGACAGGGTATCTCGGGTGAGCTTCCTGACTCGGTGGCTTGTGACCCGTGGGTCTACGTGTCTGGGCACCTGCTGCAGGACGGCTCGGCGCGCCTGGCGCGGCAGTTGGCGGACGCGCAGCGGCAGGAGCAGGCGCTGATGGACAAGTTGGGCACGTCGGAGGGCGCGCGGCAGCAGCAGGAGATGCGCCTGGAGGTGCGTCTTTGCTTGCACAGTCCTGGTGATGGCCAGCCTCCTGCACAACATACTTTACGGTGCGGTGATGTGTATATGTCCCACTGAACTTGTTGTCAACACCGCCGTAACGTTTGACTGCTTCCTCGTACACGCAGGCGGCAGCCGACCAGGTGACGGCCATGCGCGGGGAGCTGCAGCTGCTGAACGCCAAGCTGGCAGCACGCGACAAGCAGCTGCTGAAGCATGTGCAGGTGAGTACCCGTAACCTAAAGTTTCTGGGCCACAGTGCTGCGGCAAGAGATGTTAAAAGCATACCGGTAGGCTGAAGCATGCCGCCAGCCTGCAGACACGAACTCTATAAATGTAATGCAGTTTCCGATAATGTCACTTGGGCACAGCAGCATTGGCCGGTTTAGGCTGTGAGCTGGAGGGCTAAGGCACCTCTCACACGTGGCCCGCAGGACGTGGAGGAGACGCAGCTTGCCGCGCTGCGTGCCGAGGTGGCAGCCGGCAAGGCGGCGCTGCAGCAGGCTGAGCAGCAGTACGCGGAGCTCAAAGGCGCCCTGGCAACCGTGTATCAGGCACTGGGCCCGCAGGTGCGTGTCCGGCACGGAGCCAGTATGTACATCGCCACATGCCACACGTGTCATACCGGCTGCCAAACTTGTGCACCCAATAGCAGCACTGCACATCGACATACAGTTACTTACCGGTATGTACCCACGCTAACACCTACCTTGTCCCGCTGGCCATCAGGCGCTGGCTGCTGCGTTCGGCTACTCGGAGCAGCTGCTGGCGGGCTTCAACGCCAGCGCGGCGTCGTACGGCGCGGTGGCGGACCGGCTGCTCAGCGGCCGTGTGGTGGCGGCACAGGACGGCGAGGCGGTGGTGGCCCGCGTGAGGGAGCTGCTGACACAGGTGTGGCTAGGACCACACGCCGTGCACCGGTAGCCTGGAATCAATTGGCCACGGAGCACCGCCTGTTTGTGAGGAAAGACAGTGCGCGTACTGACGGTTGCCTACCATGCGTGCCACGTTTCCAAGCCCCTGCAGACCAAGACGGCAGGCATACCGTAGTAACTGGAGCCTGCCACTCATGCCAATGCCTGCAGACGCGCAACCTGTACATGTCCTCGGAGCGGCGCGAGGTGGCGCTGACGGCGGAGATGGACAGCGCGCTGAGCGCCCTGCGCCAGACCAACATGGTGCGGGAGAGCACCGGACCAGCCGGATGACATATTTTTGGGGCAGAGATACCCACTGCAGTATAGCAATACGTGTCGCGGTTGTACGGCGTACTGGCCTCACATGCACACCGCTGAAGTGCTGCACGTCAAACTCCTATCTCGCAGGATGCGGAGGCCCGCCTGGCCAGCTGCAACACCGCCTTGCGCGCCGCCACGTCACGCGTGGAGGAGCTGACGTCGCACCTGGCGGAGGCGCGGACCCGCGGGTCGGAGGCGGCGGCAGCGCAGCAGGCGGCGGCGGCGGCGCTGACGGCGGAGCGCGGGCGCTGCCAGGAGCTGCAGGTGGCGGTGCTGGGGCTGCAGCAGGAGCTGGCGGACCTGCGGGCCAAGCTGGTGGAGGCACAGGGTGGGTTGTTCCGCAGCCTTCTGTTACTGAAGGAGTAAGCACTACCGCGGCGGCGACCTGCAGAATGTGGATGCGTTGCCAACCTGCTGGGTGCCTGACGTGGGTGGTGCCGTTCCTGGTCGGCTGCAGGTGCACAGCAGCAGCTGTCGTCCAGCCGGCAGCAGGTCGTGGCGCTCCAGCAGCAGGTGGCGCACCTGCAGCAGCAGGCGGAGGCGCTGGAGGCGCTGGCGCAGCGCAGCAAGGAAACAGCCGAGGTGTGGCATGACCGCGCGTGCCGTCGGGTGCCCAGTAGGATGCCCAGTAGGTTGCCCAGTAGGATGCCCAATAGGATGCCCAGTACTCTACCTGCATACCTGGCACAAGTCATCATCACCAGCCGCGTGCTGTAGCAGCTTTGACCCCCCTTCAACTGTTCCCACGCTGTGCAGAGCAAGGAGGAGCGGATCCGGGAGCTGCGGACGGCCCTGTCGGACGCCATGAACGGCACCTCGGCGGCAGAGGGGCAGGCCGGGGCGCTGGTGCGGGAGAAGCAGCAGGCAAGCTAGCGACGCCCATCATCCCCGTCCCTGCCTGCAAGCCGACCTGTCTTGCACTGCCTCAACGGCCCCACTCCAACCGCCGGAACATGCACTTGGAACTGGTACCGACCAGCCTTGCATAACGGTACGGCGTATCCATGGGACCCTGCTTTCCACAGGTGCTTGATGCGTTGGATGCTGAGCGGCAACGCAGTGCGCGGCTGGAGGACAACGTGACGGAGCTGCAGGGGCAGCTGGACGGCCTGCGGGCGCACGCTGATGCCGCAGACCGTGCGTACAGGCAGCTTACCCAGCAGGTGAAGACCTCGTTGCATGCTCCTACTCCAGGACAATTTACCCGGTTGTCTTTCTGGTCCGGTATGTTGAACATAGGCCTTCCGTGACCTGAGCCTGCCTTATTACGTGTGCGCTGCTGCAGGTGGCGGATGCTTCGCGAGATGCCTTGTCCCAAGCTGTATCGCTGAGAGCCGCACTGCGCGGCGCCTCCACATCCCCACTTGGGAATGACGCCGGGTCATCCAGCGCTTCAGCACCCGGACCGCTGCTCTTGTACGCCACCGCCCAGCACCTGCAGCAGGCCGAGGAGGAGGCAGCGTCCCAGCTGGCGGCCTTGGAAGCTGCGATGCGCCTCGACCAGGAGCAACAGCATCAGGGCGTGTCTCCACCGCAGGCATGCTCCCGCGCGCTGCTGGCCTGCCTGCGCCACCTGGCCACGCAGCAGGCGCTGACGCACCAGCAGCTCATCGCAGCACGCCAGAGCCTCCAGGCGGTCCGCAGCAGCCTGGCGCAGTACCAGCGCCACGCACAGGAAAGCGAGGGCGGCTCGCCCACGCGCCAAGCTGCTCAGACGTCCTTCCCTGGTCGCAGCGGGACGCCTAGTAAGAAGCCCGGCAACGCCTCGAGCTCCATGCGTTCGCCTCCAGCACGCAGCAGGCACCAAGGAGTTGTAACCGCTGGCCACGGACCCATGGGTCACTACGAGTCTGCGGGTGGGGCAGGCGGGGACACAGGCCAGGCTGAGGGCATGGATAAGGCGCTCGGGTCGTCGATGGCACTGCTGGGCAAGTCGGGTGGTGCCGCGGCGGCGGTGGAGCAGCTGGCGGCTGAGGTGGCAGCGGCGTCTGCCCAGGCGGTGGATGACTTTGACGGAGTGCTGCAGGTAAGATGGGCGAATTAGTTGTCAAGGACCAGGGGCCGTATGCCAAGGCTTGGCAAGCAGCCTCTTTCCATGGCGCAACGATCAGGACGCATGTCCCTGTCAACTGTGAACACACCTAACCCCGACGTGTGTTGCACGTCTGCACTATGCAGCTGCTGCAGCGGCTTGAGGACGGCGAGACCAGCAAGACCAGCCGAATGGAGGCGCTGGCCAACACCATGCAGCAGGTGGGTGGGTGGGCTGAAACGTCTAGGTACTCAACAAATGCGATAGGCTGCAATCGCTGTGCTCTGGTTTCTCAGCCGCCTTCTTGCGGTCTGGCATGCTGAGTCGCCGCTGCCTATTCCTCATCTGTTGCAGTTGGAGCGCCAGCTGCAGGAGGCTCGGGAGCAGGCCGCACAAGTCCCCAGGCTGCAGGTACGGAGGACATGGTTCAGGGTGCTAGCAAGCACTCTACGTGCGGTGCAAACTGCCTTCTTCCTTGCGCCCTGGCCCGTAGATCAGAAATTGACTCGTTGATGAAAACACGTCGCTGTGCAAGCCCTTACGGCGCCGCAATGACACTTTCATCACATGCGGGCTCCATGGCTGTGCAGGAAAAACTAGCTGCGAGCGAGTCCGAGCTGCAGCACGTGCGCGCCACCGCCCAAGCGGAGTTCACGCGCGTGCAGGGCGAGGTGGCCAAGGCCTTCAAGGTGGGCCGGGCCCATCGACTTTGAGCCAACATCTGCGGGGGTTGCCAGGCTCCCCCACCATTGGCCCGCTTTGCACCAGAACATTTCAACTGCTAGTGTCCTTGCTGAGTGCAACCCCCATGCTGGGCTCTCCGCAGGCAACTGAGCATGTTAAAGACGAGGTGGCCGCGGAGGCAGACGCCCGGGTACGGGCGGCCGAGCAGGCGGCAGCACGGGCGATCAGTGACGCTGAGGAGCGTGTCCAGGCTTTGCAGCAAGACCGGGAGGCGGCGGAAGAGCGGCTGAAGGCGGCGGGGCTTGCAAGGGTGGCAGCAGAGCAGGCGGCCGAGCAGCAGGCATCCACGGCCTCCAGCGCGCTTGGTGTGCTGCGCAGGGAGCTGGAGGGGGCCAGGGAGGCGCTGGCGGAGGCGCAGGGGCAGTTGGCGGCGCTGCATGGGGAGCGGCAGGCTGGGCTGAGGCACCTGGAGGGTCTGCGGGAGCAGCTGCGGCGGGCGGGCGAGGAGGCGGCGCGGTGGCGGCAGGTGGCTGCGCCGCGGACCCGGGAGCGGTTGGTGCTGGAGGCCAGGTGGGAGTCTGTGCACGCAGCCTCACGGCATTAGACGTTTCCAAGGTCGGACGCCTGCTGTGTGACGTGTTACGATAAGTTACAATGGCTCATCACTACCTGTTCCTGCTTGTGTGCGTCGCTTTGTCTCTGCAGAACTCGTGTGCTGCGCCGGAAGCGCGCCGACCTCCGGTCACAGCTGTCCGCGGCAACGCTCCGTGCGGAGCAGGCCACCGCCCAGGCGGAGGCCCGCGGCCGCAAGTGGGTACTGTTTCAGTATAGCACTGCGTGCGCTCCTCGCAGCTGACCATCCATGCTCTGCAAGCTAGGCCAGTCCTTGTCCGAGACACTGCTACGCCTTAGACCCAATGTGCTGGTTTGCCCAATTTACACTACACGTTCCTGTTGTGGCGTTGTTGCAGGCTCAAACACGGCATCAACCAGCTGCGGCAGCTGCAGATTGACGTGGTGCAGCTCGGAGCCAAGCTGCAGGTCAGTCGGTTGCATCCCCAACGCAAACACTGCGTGCGTGGATACAGGGGCCCAAAATAGCAGCAATTAAGCAACCGCAGGCCGCACAACAACTATGTGGCTCGCTGTCGTCTGTATACTGTGCTATTGTAACGCCGCTGCATATGCTCTTCTGTTGCCATTCCAGGAAGCCGAGACCCGAGCTGCACGGGCCGACACGCTGCTGCCCCGCCTGGAGGACCGTCGCATCGCCCTGGAGCAGGATCGCAAGGCACAGGCCGACAAGGCAGCCAGGCTTGCGGGTGCGTAGCGGAGTACGGCTGCCTGCTCGACCCTGCGTCCTTAGCTTGGCAATGTTGCCCCTTACAAGGTACATGTCATCCTGTAACTCGTTGGCGGGCTATTTGTCACGCACCTGGTCGCACGCCCGCACACACGCACCCCAGGCCAGCTGTCGGAGGCCAACAAGGCGCTGGAGGCTGCCCGCAAGGCGGAGGCGGCGGCCAGGAAGGAGCTGGACCGTGTGCTGAGGGAGCAGCTGGAGCCGCAGCAGGCATGTCGTGTCGCAGCTAGGCAGTGCGTAGCGGCTTGGCAGCCTCGTGTGATGCATGGCAGGGGGCGGCCTAAGTAGGGTGATGTCGTATTCATACGTCGCCACCAGTATGGGAGCACAAGCACACTACGGATGCAATCAACGGCATCTCCTGTGCTGCTCTAACACACGTTCCCATGACACCCACAGCGGCGGACCGCTACGGTGTTTGAGGAGCTGGAGAACGCTGCCGCGGCGCTTCAGGTACGCCAGTTGCACATAGATGCTTGCACGTCGTCCTTTGGTTGCGTAGCTTGCTGGCCTTCACAACTCCGTGGACAAGTGTAAGCTGGTGGTGTCGTGTCTTGTGCAGGAGAGCCAAGCCAACGCGACGCGGCTCCTGCAGCAGGGCGAAGCTCTCCGGCAAGAGCTCGAGGTATGGTTTGGGTCAGCTGACCTTCATGCGGCCATGCAGCCCGTGTGGGTTCAAGCTCCTCATGGCTTGATAAGGGACACTGCTGCGCATTGCAATTATCATCTACTGATACGCTTTTTAGGTTCCGTATGCAGGAGGTGCAGCACGCCGCTGAAGACGACCGGCTGCAGGCGCAGCAGCAGCTGGCAGCGGCTTCCAGGGTGAGCGCTCGTACGTCCCAGCAACCCCGCACACGCAGAGCGCGCAGCAGCCCACATGTAGCTGCACGTTCAGTCAGCAACCTGCAGCCCACTCACCCTCAATCCCTTGTACAGCTGCTTCCTCCTATACACCGGTACCCACCACTCACACGATGCCCACCAACACCACCAGGAGATCACCGACCGCGACGCGCTCATCGTGGACCTGCGGCGCCAGGTGTCGGCTGCACAGGCCGCTGCCGCCGCCGCCGCCGCGCTGCTGCCCGCCGTGTCGTCGGGGCAGCTGGGCGATGCGGCGGCGGTGCAGGTGCACCTCATAGGCCAGCTGGGCCAGCTGCAGGTGGGCGGGTGGGGAAAGGATGGCTCGGTGTTGTAACATTGCGACGCAGCATGTACTGCAGGTTGCGGCAGCCTACAGATAACATCCGGTGTTCCTGCACTAAGTGCAGAGTATTCGTTTATTGTTTTCAACATCGGCTTCGTGCAATTAAAGCTGCGCGCTTTCCTGGTCCGTTGCAGGCTGCTAACGTTGAGCTGGAGGCGAAGCGTGCGGCGACAGAGGCGGAGCTTGAGGTTATCAGGCAAGCAAAGAACACCCTCCACAGCTGCCTTCCATGCTATACCGCCACCGCGGTGGCATACGCGGTGCACCCCGTACGCGTGCCTTGTGACCCCCCGATCACCCCCACTGCTGCGCTCCTCTCTGTACTATGATACACAAGGCGCATCCCCACGCATCGTTGGCCCCATGTTGCACCTCCTCTTCAGGGTACGGCTACACCGCACGGAGGCCATCCTTAACTCCGCCCGGCCCGGGACAGCCAACACCGTCGCCTCCGCAGGCGCCAGCCACCACCCTCAGTACGGCGGGGCCCACGTGTCCATGTCTGCCACCCCGCAGCACCTGCACCGGCTACAGAGCCCGCTGCACACGGATCACGACATGGGAGCATCCACAGCTCCTCGCAGCCTCGCGAGCCTGAGCCCTGCGCCTTTCGGGGCCAGCACCTGGAGGGAGGACGGGGCCATCGTGGTGTCAAGGGGTGAGCGACCGGGCCCACAGCAAAGCAACACCGGCGCCGCTGCATACACAACCCGCACGGTACTTCCCCCGAGACCCAGTGACCGTGCCGTACTTGGGCCCTCCTGGCCCCGTCATGCACGGTGTCTGCTGTCCCGGACCCCTTAATCAGCCCATTGGGGACTGTGCATGTGCATCGTCATGTGTTGGCCCCGGTTGTGTCCCGCAGACCCAGACACGGCCTCACTGCTGGCCGCCAAGGAGCAGCGCATCACCGAGCTGCGGGCGGCGCTGTCCTCGCTGCTGGCGGATAAGGGAGCCCTGCGGCGCGAGCTGGTGGCCGCACGGGAGGAGCAGGCGGCGGTGGCAACGGCAGCGCAGGCGGCGAGCAGCGCAGCGGCAGCAGCGGGGGAACAGCAGGAACGCAAGTTGCAAGACAGCCAGGTGGGCATCACACATCCAGCTGCACACGCTTTTGTCCTAAATTCCTTGTGCTTTCATAGCGCACATCTTACTGTCACACAGCACGCGCTTGATCACAAATTGACGCGCTCTGCCTGTTGTCCATCCAGGATGAACTCAGCCGTACGGCAGTGGCGACAAGGGCAGTCCTGGCGGCGGCTGAGGAGCGCCTCAGTGTTGCGCTAGCGGCCCAGCAGCAGATGCAAGACGCTCTCAGCCGGGAGCAGCAGGTGGCACAGGAGCTAACGGCGTCCTTACAGGCTGCTGAGTCGGCAGCCCGAGAGCGGGAGCTGCAGTTGACGGTGGAGGTGGAGCAGGCAGAGCAGGCTGCCAGGCAGCAGCTAGATGAGGCTGAGGAAAAGTGGCGGTCGCAGATGGACGAGCAGCAGAAGCGGGCAAGGGGAGAGGCGGAGGAGCGGGAAGCGTGGTGGCGGGAGGAGGAGCTGCGGTGGCGGGATCAGGGTGCGGCGGTGGAGCAGCGCCTGCGCGAAGAGGTCGAGGTGGGCGGACGCATGTCTCAGTGGAGAGTTCGGAAAATTTGCGTTGTGCGCCTAACGCGAGCTCCCAAGCCCCAATTCCTCAAGTGGTGCTGCCGGTCTCTGATAGTCCTGCTCACCTGACTGGCACAAGGAGGAGACCTTCCTGCCTTATGGCTCCATACGAATGTAGCACCATGGCGTGCAACCTCCCTTCGACTGCAGCCTTGGATCTAACTTCCTTCGCATGCAGGCGGCCCAGCGCAGCGCCCGCGACCAGGTGGCTGCCCTTGAGCGCCGCATGCGGGAGGAGGGCGCAGCGCTGGAGCGGCGGGCGCGTGAGGCGGAGCGCCAGGCGGCGGAGGCGGTAGGCCGCGCGGACGAGCGCACCAAGCAGGCGGAGCGGCTCAAGGAGCAGATGACGCAGGTGCAGGTGAGCTATTCGTAAAATCACAGCGCCGAAGCTGATCGAAGCGCGCTGGCGGGAGATTGGTGTGAAGGGCCGTCTACAGGACTGACGCGCTGTGCCGGTTCCCGTGTGTGCCATGGCAGGCACTGCATTCATCGGCGGAGGCGGCTGTGCAGCAGCTGTCGTCGCAGCTGCGGGAGCTGCAGCAGGGCGGCGGCAGCGGGCAGGCCGCTGCTGCGGCGGCGGCGGCCGAGGTGCAGCTGCAGCTGCAGCTGGACCAGGCGCGGCGCGAGGCGGCGCTGCTCCAGGATACCATCACCGCTCATGAGACGGTGAGTGCTCGACCCCAAGTGCTGTTGTCAACAGTGGTCTGACCCGAGTGCTAGAATGCAATGGGAGGTGGAACCTGCAGCAACCACTGCGTTCGTGCTGCTCAGGCTTACAGCTGCCGGCCTCTTTGCTGTGCGCGTGTTGCAGGAGAACCGCCGTCTGCAAGCCCAACACGAGGCAGCGGTGGCGCAAGCTCGGTCGTTGGGAGAGCAGCTGCAGGTGCGGTGCACGTTCGAGCAGATGGAAGTCAACGACGGTGGAACAAGTATCTCATTACTCTCCATGCCGCTCGTTTCAACCCATGCACAATTAACATTGTCGATATATCATCACAAGTCCTTTCGTACTGCTACTCCGCAGACGCTGAGCGGCGACCTGGCCTCCGCCCGCACGCGCATTGGCGTGCTGCAGCAGGAGCTGGCGGCCCACACGACAGAGGTGGACGCGCTCAAGCAGGCCAACGCACTGCTGCAGGTTGGACAAGGGTTACCGCACCCGCTTCACCGGTATTGACAAAAAATTAAACGGCTACGAAGGCCACCCTTCCTGGTCCCCAGCTGACCGAGGCCTTGACGTGGTGCACTGTTCTTGACCCCACCTGTCGCAGTCTGAGCTGGCTGCCTCCGACGAGCGGCACGCTGATGCGGAGGCTCAGCTGGTGGAGGCGGAGCAGGGGCTGTCCCGCCAGCAGGCGCTGGTGCGACAGGTGCGATTAGGGTGCTGCAGGCAGTAACCCAACGCTCCCCGCACCCTTGCTGTTTTGCCAACTTAGTGGTTCGCCATTGTGGCCTCTGCGGTGTATACAGAGTGGTACCCCCCAATCCTCTGCGTATCGTACCGCTGCAGGTGCAAGGGGAGTATGAGCGGCTGCTGGAGCAGTACAACGCGCTGCAGGAGCAGCTCCAGCACATGCTGCAGGAGCGGCGCGCGGCTGCGGCCCAGGCGGCGGCGGCCGCTGTGCTGGCGGAGGCGGGCGTGGCGGACGGCGGCCTCTTCATGTCGCCAGGTACTCCAACTGGCATCCAGCTGTCTGTTTTTGCACTTTTTGCGCACATGGGCGCCTGGACCTGGGCACCGCTGAACGAAAGCATGGAATCTTAAAACCCCGAATCCCGCACGGGTGCCTGGACCTGGTACGGAGCACGCTCGGGCGCCAATTTCGGCGGCATACACTAGCTGACCGATGCCATCGTCCACTCGCCCATGCAGGCGTGCCGTCAATGTTCGCCAGCCCTGCCCGGTCCCACGACCCCCGTCACACGCCCGCAAGCAAGAGGGCAGCCCACGCCTCCAGCAGTGCCAAGGACCAGCACGGCGCACAATCGCCAGCGCGTGACCTGGACGCGACTCCCAAGCCCGCCCCGGGAGCCCGCCGCGCGCTGCACCTGGGCTCACAAACAGGGGAGCCCGCTGACGCGGAATTCGACACCGCGGCTGGTGCCCTGGAGACCAGCGTGTACGAAACAGCCATGTCCGACCTGCAATCCAAGGTCGAGCAGCTGCAGGTAGGGCCCTGCCGTGCCCGCTGGCTCACAGTGTGGTGTGGAACTCATACCATACGCTATCTTTGCCGCCTTCTAGCGCACCTGCTTGCCGAGAGTTGCAATATCTTCAGTGTGTAGCGTTGGCAGTCGGCGTGGCTAAAAGTGAACAGTGCATGATTCGTAACTGCGTCCAATGCCCCATCCGCCCATGTACCCCCCAACCAGCGCGAGCTGACCAGCGCCCAGGCCCGGCAGCAGGAGGCCGAGCACGGCCGGCAGCTGCTGCAGCTGGACCTGGCGTCTGTCGCCAACCGCCTCAAGGGGGCGGAGGCGCAGGTGGCTGAGCTGTCGGTCCGCCTCGAGGTGAGTGGTGCTGCCAACGGCAAACCTGTTAGGTACGCCTTCACCGGGAGCGGGTTACTAGCGTGGAGATGCTCTTGGCCCGATGATGCTGGCAGCCAGCCCCAACTGACCGTTAGCTTGCTTCAATGACATGCAGGCCGTGTCGTCCGACGCAGCCCAGGGCGCCGCGTCCCTGCGGCAGCAGCTGCTGGAGCTGGAGCTGCAGCTGGACGAGCACCGCGACCGCGAGCAGGTCTGTACTAGGAGCTTCGTGCAACCCCACAAAAAAGCTAGGAGCCTGAGCTCCATGTTCCATCCAGTTGCTGGGCGGTCCAGTGCAAAGCTGATACTGGTAAGCACGTGTGCACGCCGTGCCCTGTTGTTGCGCAGGCCGCCCAGGAGGCTCTGTTGCGCTGCAACGCGAGGTGCGAGGAGCTGGTGGGGCAGCTGGCGGCGGCGGAGCGGCGCGCGGACGAGCTGCAACGGCGGTGCGAGGACGCGGAGCTGGAGGTCGGGGTGGTGCAGGTGGGACAGGGCCTGCTACTCGTCCTTTGAAGGTGGTTATTCCTGCTTTGGGCGTGTCTGCAGGACAGTTGCAGTCGTGGCACTGCCTGGCGCGCGCCTAATACACAGCAACCTGCCTGCTTTCGTAGGCTCAGCTGGCGGCTGCCTCGGCCCAGATCCTGGCGCAGCATGCGGAGGGCCAGCCGCAGGCGGGGCCGCAGCCTGGCACGGCGGCGGCCTCGGGCCTGGAGCTGCAGGTCCGGGAGCAGGCGCTGCTGGTGGAAGCGCTGCAGGTGGGTTCCAGCGAGGTACAGCGGCTGCAGGGCCGTACGGAGGGTTGCATGTGTGTAGAGATTACCGCTTCCACTACACGGGCTCCCCAAGGGTACCCCGCCACTGTGAGGCAGCACTGCGTGTCTTTTGCGCAAGGCTGGCCGGGTCCCCCCAATGCCTGAGCTTGCCTGTGCTGTTTCAAACGTGGCTGCAGGCTGACGCCCAAGCGTCTCTGGCAAGAGCGGAGTCCGCCGAAAAGGTACGGCTCGATGGTACGGTATGGATGGCGGCGCAGCAAGGCGGCGTTGTGTACGTCCTGGTAGTGCAGGCACCGGAGGGTATGCTGAGCTTCCATGCCCCTCCGCAGGAGCTGGCCCTCTTGAAGGAGGCGGCGGCTCAGGCCCAGGGGGAGCTGGAGCGGTCAGAGCGCAAGTGCCAGGCAGCTGCGGCCGAGGCGCAGGCGTCGTCGGACGCAGCGGCGAGGATGCGGGTGCGCTTGGGTTGGGAGCAAGGGTAGGGGTGAAGGGGGCTAGGAGGAAAGGGGCATGTAAGGTTCAGGTTTCGGGCTTGCAGGCATAAGTGCACTGTGTTACTCTCGCGGACACATCACTTGACATGACTGCTGTGTGCGGGTGCTGGATGCAGGTGGAGGCGGCAAACCTTTCTGCCCGCCTGACCGAAGTGGAGGTAAGGCACTGCCGGGTGCGCGCCTGAAACACGGGTCTGCGCAGACTGCCTCATTCGACGTGGTAACAACGTCCAAAGAGCATTTGCAACTGGTAGTCGCACTGTTGCTTAAGATGGGCAGCGCCCTTACTGCTCGTGCTGTGCCAATGCTCCCACCTGCAGGGAGAGCTGCTCCTGGTGCAGGAGGCGCGGGACCGCGCGATGGCGCAGGTGCGTTGGCTGCCTGAGCAAAGCCTCAGAGGCCTTGCACTTACCGGGTGATCTTTGCAGTTGGAAGTCACCTCAGGCGCTGGCCTACCACCCAACACGTAAAGGTAGCCTGTAGCGCTGTCCTGAAGGAAGCTGGCGTACTGCTGCCATTGTCTCATGACGAACAGGTCCGCAGCGTTGAGGCCAGGCTGGCAGAGGAGCAGGCCGAGGGTGTGTCGCTCCGGAGGCAGCTGGCCGCCACAGCCGGGGCGCGTGAGGATGCGGCGGGAGCCGCAGGAGGCTGGCCGCAGCGCGTGCGGGACCTGGAGTTCGCGCTGGAGGCGGCCAGGGAGCAGGTCGGTATGGCGCATGCTCGACGTCCGAATGATGCATTAGTGCTGCTGCTGTTGCTTCTCCTTGCAATGCCATACACCTGTCATCAGGAATGTCTGTTGACATAGGTGCTTTATACATCTGTGAACGCAGGCGGCAGAGGCTGAGGATGCAGTTGCTGACGCAGCTGCCGCACAGCTCCGCGCCGGCGCCCTGGAGCAACGCCTGCGGGATACGCAGGCGGCGCTGGCGGAGGAGGAGGCGCGTGCGGCCGCTGCGGAAGAGGCGAGGGCGCGCTCGGCGGCTGACCTGGCGGCGAAGCAGGAGGTGCGCAGGCCAGGGGCGGTGAACCCACCAGCTCAAACATCAGCTAGCCCTACACCGTGCCCTGGCTCCCATACCCAATCAACGCATGTTAAACATGCCTTGCACTGTAGTATCCTCCATGTGCAAATGTATGGTTCGCCCGTACATTCGCAGGACGCCACCACCCTGCAGCTTCAGCTGCGCAACATCACCGACCAGCTGGGCGTCTGCGAGCGGCAGGTACGTGCTACCGCGTCCCCAGATCGTGAAGTGCCAACTACGGTGGTGTAGCACCAGATACCGGTAGTGAAATGTCCATGTCTGCTGGGCTCCTGCCCTCCAACACCTTGATTCCTTGGGCCATACGTACACGCCCAGCGCGCATGGCCTGCGTGTCTTTGCAGGTGGGCGACCGCGATGCCCGCCTTGAGGGCTACAGTGCCCAGCTGGCCTTGCTGCGCGGCCAGACGGAGGCGTACGAGGGGCAGCTGCGGGACGTGCGGAAGGAGGTCCGGGAGCTGGCGCAGGTGCGCAGGGGTCAGGCCTTGCCCTAGACCGTAGTCCGTGTTAGACCGTGGCCACCCGTACTGAGCTTAACCCTCCGTGTAAAATCCTATCTCTCGAAACAAATGGCATGGGTGAGGCTAATAGGGGTTGGTATAGTCCTAATGCGCGCCTGAGCTGCTGCGTGACCGTGCCTTACTGCTTGCAGGAGCGTGACAACCTCCGGCGGAAGCTGACCAGGTTGGTTGGTCAGGATTTGTGAAAACCTTACCCCGCTACCTTGCCCTTACGCTGCGGTCTGCATGGCACTGAGTGTGACCCTGTGGCTTGCGATGCAGCCTTGAGCAAGAGTCCGGAGAATCCGCGCGGAACAACTCACCACGTGAAGCGGCTAGTGTCAGCGGCCTCAGCGTGTCCACCAGCGCGGTGTCGCACATGCCCCAGTTCGTGGGCGTGCTATCGGAGAACCGTGACCTGCTCGAGAAGCTAACCTCAACACACAGCAAGCTCAAGCTGGCCAAGTCCAAGCTGGTGCAGAAAGAGCAGGAGTTGCGCAGTAAGGAGGCAGAGGTAAGTGCCGGGTCCGCTGAGGTGGAGGTAGGGGAAAGGGCAGCGCTGGGTTAGGCACCCTTTCTACGCCGACGCCTGTTGGCTAGCTGCAGACCTACATGTCTTATTACCTATTGTTGTGCAGACTGGAAGGCTACGGGCTCAAGTCGCCGCGGCTGGTGCTGCGCTTTCGGGTGCGTACGAAAGTCAAGTGCAGACCCTGACAGATGCTCACGCATGGCCTAAACATCACGTGGCGATTTTATAGTTTCTGTGATTCTAAAAGATGACACAAAAGAAAGTCGGAGCAGGATGGCTCGACCCCAGTGTTGCAAACATTTATGTGATGTCCGCAGAGCCTGGCACGGCAGCGAGGCAGGCCGCGAGCATCGACCCATTGGTTGCAACACTAAGAGCCGAGATACAAGCGTACAAGGTACGACGACGGAGGCCTGTAGGCGCTCGCGGGTCGCACACCTGCGAAGCGCAGCGAGACGCTCCCTTGCTGAGTCTTAGAGTCTGTGTAGATAGCCTTCTACTTACATCATTTGACTCAGAACGTGCTTCGCTGCTTTCGCCCTGCGACAGTCTGCCCTCGCAGCTTCCCAGGAGGAAGCCGCTGCCTCCGCAGCAGCTGCAGCCGAAGCCCAGGCGCGCTGCGACGCTCTGACGCAGCGGCTGCAGCAAGACATGGAGAGGCGCGCGTCCCACGGCCAGGCCAGCAGCCGGATTGTGGAGCACGGGTCCCCCGGCATGCTAGAGAGGCTGTACCAGCAGCGAGAGCAGCAGGGTCACGGGTCTACGCACTCTCCCCGCACCTCTGAGGACGACGGCACGCTGCAGGCCTTGTCGCAGAAGGTCCGCATGCAGAAGTCTGAGATCGAGACCTTGACGACCGAGCTGCAGGTAGGTCACGGCTGTCCCCATGTGGCCGCTGCTGGCACGGCGTATGGTTGCCGTGCTGCCCCATCTGTGCTACGTTCAGTACCGTCGGGACACGACAGTAGTGTCTGGATAGAGCACCATAGACCTTTCACGCAGTTGCCACTGTACCTGCACATGCAGGCTGCCAACTCCAAACGGACAGACCTGGCTAAGCAGGCAGCTGCCCTCAGTCAGCGGCTCGTGGAGTCAGAGATACGGGTAAGTTACTGGTCTTCAGCTGCCCCTCTCTGCCCTGTCTAGGCGGGCCATCTACTCTTGTACGCATGACCTTTGTATACCCACACGGAGCTCTATTAGTATACTACCACTGGTGCCATGATCTCATCTACTCTGCTGCTCCGCCCTGCACCCCAGGAGCGCGACTTGGCGTCGGACCTGGAAACCCTGCGGCAGCAGCTCGCCCTGGCGCAGCAGCAGCTTCACAGCCGGCAGGACATCATCCGGCAGCTCACGGCCGCGGGCGGGGACAGCTCCGCGGACGCCACGCTGCCGCGCCCCTCCGGCCCGCCCAGCCCCACCAGCACCGCCCGGTCGCTGGGGTGGCTGCACATGGCGGACGACGCCCCGCCATCCACCTCCACCAGCCCACGCTCTCAGGTAGGATGGCCACCTACAACACGCTGCTTCCCTAGCACCATTACCCCAGCGTGCTCTGTAACGCGTCCGACGTGCAGCTTGCTTACCCCTGCCCGCTGTGACCAACGCCCCGCCCCCAGGCTACCCGCGCCTACCACTCCACGCTGTCGCTGACTCCAACGCGCTCGGCTGGCGCTGGTGCTGGCGCTGTGGGGGCTGCGGGCCCGGCAGGCGGCTCCCAGGCGCAGCTGGCCAGCGCGCAGCAGCACGCGCTGCAGTCGTCCACCTTGGACCGCGTGGTGGCCATGTGGAGGGACGCGTGCCGGGCAAAGGACGCCAAGATACAGGAGCTGCAGGTGACTGCCTGACCAACCGGCGTCCCAACACCCTCACAATGAAGCATTGCGGGCGGCAAGGTTGCTTCCAGCAGCACCAATGGGCTTTTGTACTCATGAGTTGCGTTTGTCCCCGTTATGCAGGCGGATGTGGCCACGTTCACATCACAGCTAGGCAAGGCTCGTGCGGATGCCTCCGAGCTCACGGCGCGGGTAGTGGGGCGGGAGCAGGAGCTGGCGGCCGCGCAGCAGCGGGAGCAGCTGGCGCGGGAGAGCCTGGGTGCGCAGCTGGCGGCGGCTGAGGCCAAGCTACGGTCCAGGGCGCAGCAGGTGGGAAGGGACGGGTGGAGGCAGGAACAGCGGCCGGTGGTCTTTCCAAGAGTGTGGGCTGTGCGTGAGTGTTAGGCAAGCTGTGGGGACAAGGTGGGGGGTGCAGTGGCTCACGGCATGACGGCCTTGATGCCCTGACAGGTGTCTACGCTGGAGGAGGAGCTGCAGCAGCGTGAGGCCGACCTCCGCGCAGCGCACGCGCAGCTTCAGGCGACGCAGCGCTCGCTGGTGTCTTTGCAGGTAGGGGCGGCTAGCCAGTCTACCGTCGGTTCCTGGTGTACTTGGTTTACAGGCGCCAAACGATGCGTGGAGGTGTTTTCACGCCAGGGGCCCCACCGTTGGAAGCTACTACACACGTTGCAAGTACCTGACAGCTCCCTGTTGGTTGCTCGTTCCCAGGCTGACGGCCAGGCACACCGCGACTCGGCCTCCACCACCGCGCAGGCGCTTGCGGCCTCGCAGCAGCAGGCCGCTGCCATGCAGGTGGGTCAGAGGGGTCATGTATATAACAAGTGGCTGCAGGATTGCGCGGAGACTGCAACAACCTGCACCGATGAGAGCCGAGTCACATCTTACGTTATACCTGATATTGTATCCGCATGGCTATCGCCTGCGCTGTGGTGTGTTCCCAGGCGCGCCATCGTGAGTTGCAAGCGGAATGGGAAGAGACCCGCGCGAAGGCTCGCAGGCTCGCAGAGCAGGTGCGTTGCGCGTCGGTGCATGCAAGCCTTACGTGCGTCCTAGCGAAACAGCCATACCTACCGGTCATACTGCGAGCATAAAGGGAGTGACCCAGATTCTGGCGGACCTGAATGCCAGGACATTTGAGGGATCACCTGCGCACTTACATGCTGACAACTCCTTCCTGTCAACTACCGTTACCTTGCAGCTTGGACCCCTTCAAGACCAGCTAGGGCGAGCAGAGGGCCACGTTGCTCGCCTTGTAAGTGCAGTGCGGGCCGCACTAGAGACCGCCAGCGGCAGCAGCAGCAGCAGTGCCGCTCACCTCGGCCAGCAGCAAGGCACCCACGCGCCGGGCCTACAGCCGTCGCTGCGCATGCTGGAGGTAAGGAGGCGACGTTGAGCCAACGCCACAACATCGTTGCAAAGCAGCAGCTCGGCGCTCGTCGGATGTTCTGTTCACACAAACACGTGCAGCGGGCTCTGCATGCCTGGTTTTCCAGCACACCTCCTTCTGGAGGAAAGAGCCTTTGCACGTCGTGCATTGCGCAGGAGCTGGTGTCCATGCTGGCGGAGGAGCTGCAGCGGAGGGCCCAAGCGCTGGCGGACGCCACCGCCTCATCGGCCGCCCTGCAGGCGCAGCTCGCAGCAAGGTGCGGCCTGCTCCGAGACCCATGCGCACTCGTGCTGCGGTGTTGGCGCTAAGCATCATGACTGCACCAGCTACCGTATTTTGCCTACCCTTCCCTTTGCCTAGCTGTAGAGTTTTACGACCGCATGTTCGTCCCTCCTTTCTCCCCCCAGGGAGGAGGACGTGCGACTGCTGGACGCGAAACTCAAGTAAGCAGGATGGTAGCATCCCTCAGGCCCAACACCGGCTGTATGGGCCTTGGGGTCTATCGTAAGCCGGCTGCTGGTATCGCGCCGTCGCCACTGCCGCTGCCCTTAATCGTAACCCTCACTACCATGAGGCCATGTTTGCCTTACAGCTCAACAACAGTTGAATGCACGCCAGATTACACTAGGCTACTTTAGTTTAGAGCGTGCTTTCTGACGGGCACCCATGGGCGTCTGCTGCTGCTCCCAGGTCCGCCAGCGAGTCCCTGTCGTCCCGCATGGACGAGGTGGCCCGCCTGCAGTCGGCGCTGCGGCGCAAGGAGGCGGACTGCGAGGCGGTGGAGGCGGAGATACGTGCGCAGATCGCAGACTACCAGCGCCTCAAGCAGAGGCTGCTGCAGCAGGTGCGTGCGCCGTGTCGCTGCACCGCTCATCTGTGTCCTCCCGTAGTACGCACTCCGACAGGCCAGAGCCTTAACAGCTGGGCTCCTACCGAGACCGGGACAGCTCTGCTCTAAGAAGGCGGCAACTTAAAGATGTGCAAATGCAGGATTACTCGCGTTGTCTGTGGCTGCCGCCCCACCTATGACCCCACCTAACACGCCATTTCCTGACGGATTTCCCGTAATGAATGTCCCACCGCCCCTCAGGAGCGCGACAGCAGCCAGCTGTCCTCCGACCAGGAGGCGCTGCTGCGGCGCTGCGACGAGCTGCAGGCGGCGCTGGGCGCCAAGCAGGAGGAGTGCGCGCTGCTGGCCCGCAAGAGCGCGGCGGTGGAGGAGCAGTGGCAGGCGGGCAGGGCGGCCACGACGGCGCTGCAGGTGCGCAACACCCACGCGACACCTACGGTACATGCGCCTCCTACACCAACCGCTGCTGTAACTCTTGCATGCCCTGCTCTTCACTAAACATGCAGCGGGCTATGCTCACGCACGCCAACGTGCACCCCCTGTCGCCCCTTTCCCCACACCATTTCTTCACTGACTTGGGACGTCGCATGCCCGGCATGTGGCCACAGGAGCGCGTGCACGCCCTGGAGGCACAGGCGGACGTGCTGCAGCGGAACGCCCACGTGGCGGCGCTGGGCCGCCAGGAGGCCGCCGCAGCCCTGGACGCGGCACGCTCGGAGCTGCGGGCAGCCGCGGCGCAGGCGGCCGCCTACCGGGAGCAGCTGGAGCAGCGTAACAACGAAGTCAGGTGGGGGTCTATGCCGTAGCTGTAGCCATGGCAACACGGCTCCACCTTGACGCCCCTTGGCGACAGACCTGTGAGAGGCTTACTTCGTGAATGGCTATCCTTGACAGTTTCAGGGTACCGTAGGTTTCGAACAGGGCCATGTCCGGTCTTGGTATGGGGTGGGTTGTGTCTGAAGCGCAGGGCCGCTGCGTGCTTCCCTGCCGCAGGGAGCTCAACTCGATGCTCAAGGCGTGGGAGGCCATGCGGTTGGGCAAGGACGCGCAGATCTCTGCGCTGACGGAGCGCTGCAAGCGGCACGAGGAGGACGCGGCGGAGAAGGCGCGCACCGTGGAGGCGTTGCGGCGGAAGCTGCAGGTGGGCTAAGCTCTCGTGTGCATACGTGCATATGCAGTCCCGCTAGCTGTAGTGTGTTTGTCCTGTGTTTCCTTGAGTGCGCATAAAGGGTACTCGTGCATTCCCTGTCCCGCATCTTGCCGGAACGCAGGCGGTATCAGGCTTCTCCGCCCGGCCCTCCGTGACGGCCAACGCCGGCGTGGCCGCCAGCCCCACCGCCAGCACCGCCAGCGCAACACCTGGAGCTGGCTACGGGGCAGTCATGCAGCACCAGCTCCAACACGCCACGCCCAGCCCATCCTACGGTGGCAGTGCGGGCGGGGCGTCACGTAGTGGCGGTGGGGGCAGCGGTGCCAGGCACATCCACCTGCATGTGCATGGGGCGGCGGCGGCGGCGGCACCCTCGCCGGCTGCGTCTGCAACGGGGTCGGCGAGCTGGGGGCATCAAGGGAGGTGACAGGCGGTTGACGTGGTGTTGCGGGCATATGGTTGGACGTAACGGTCTTAGTACTGCGCTCGACTTGCATGTGACGTGCATGCGCATATCATGGGTTGGCACTCCGCCCGCTTTTGGGGACAGTGCATTGCCAGTTCTTATAGGGGCTGAAGAATAAGTCACGGACCAGCTCAGTGTCGTGGTAGGGCGTCCATGCGCAAAGCTGACGCCTTGCACGTTGTGTCTGAGGCTTGCATGATACATACACGGCGTTCTGTACGGCATTTTGGTCGTGCCATGATGTTGGACTGGTCATGACGATAGGCTTCGCTGCTTCAGGTACGGGTACGGGCCTTGGTGATTCGATGTGCATAGGCATAAACAAGGGTTAATCCTGGTGACAGACACGGCTCGTCGGATAGTACAAATAGGACAGGCGTGCAGGCGATAGCGGTGCTGCGCGGGCTTAAGCGGCACAGATGAGTGGTCTGTGAGCTTTGAAGCTCAGGGTTGCACGCCGAGCGGTCGTTGCTCCGGTCCGTGTCATGGTGCTCCCCTGGTCCGCGTGGTGGAATAGACACGCGCAGCTGCGGTTGCGGGCAACTCGGGCCCAGCAGCTGTAAGGCCGGCACCAACGCATGATAGACAGTGTACTGTGTCAACAATTTGTAAAGCACTGCGTTGCCGTCACTGTACCTGCGCGCCGCGTAGCATGCCGTCTCAAGTACGTGGCGAGTGTGGGGGTGCGGCCACGGGGTGTGGCGCTCCGTCAGGTGGGCGGGCGGCGAAAGCTGGTCCCGCCGCAGCTCCAGGGCTGGAGAGTACTCGGCGTTCGCCTGCGGCCTTCCACCGCTCCTCCTCGCCCCCGCTGCGCTCCCGGAGCAAAACACGTTGCTGCCCGTGTTGAGCTCCATCGCCTATCCCGTACCAGCGAGAACCGCGGCCATCTGGGGGCAGTGCCAGAAGTAGATGGTACGGTAGGTGTGCGTGCGTGAAATGCCAGGCGTTGGAGTGGGCCACACGGGCAAGGTGGAGACACATTTGCCTTGATCGCCAAACGTCGCTGTGCACATGGGTACAGCCCGTCGCTGGCCGGTTGACCGGCAGCAGCTGCGTGCAACAATGAATCTACGGATGTAAGGCACTCGGTGTGCTGGCGTGCTTGCCATTGCCTCAAGCGGTGTGGGCCGGCCGCAGCCCAGCGAGCCCAACCAGCGTAACAGCGAGTGCAGCCTATGGAGCACCTCACTCATGCCAGCTCAGGCTCGTGCGTAAGGGCGTGTATAGAGCGCCTTACTCAGGCCAGCTCAGGCTCGAGCGTAACTGCGTGCATCAGTCAGCACACAACAGTTTACGGGACCAGGCTGGACGCAAGCCCCAGGCTCCCGCGTGTTCGCTGGCTCTTACAGCTTCGTTGTAGGTGCACAAGCAGGCACAACCCCCACGTTGCTAGCCTGTGCGCCATACTTTGTGACCCCAACTGCCAGGTACCGGCACCACAGCGTGCATTTCGAACTGCAGCCGGAAGAAAGGTATCCCGTCCGTTCCAACCCCATGACCAAGCTTCAATCGCCAGCAGGACCTGCCACATGTGTTATGTTCCACGAGGGTTTTGGAGTGTGAGGGCGCTCAGCACGCACGCACTCAGCAGTGCCCGTACTGCGGATAACACGGTCTCCCCATTTCACCTTGAGCATACCGCGCTGTACGCACGACGCCTAGCCACTGGCTGGTGGATGCCCCTTACACGTGTCAACCTGGCCCAGTTGAAGCAACAGATTGCACTGTAAGCTTGTAACACTCCCAGTACCCTATGCCTGGGGTGGACGTAATCGACCCACACCGTGCCGGGCGGCCAGCTGCTGTATGTGCAGCTGGGTGCCCTGTGGCCAGCATGCATCACGCCGTGGACTGCAGGAGCAGTCCTGCTGTACCTTTGCGTCGCGGTCTGTAACCACGCCAACAGCCCTGAGCTTCCCCTACTCTGACCTAGATGCTGTCCCCGTGCACCGGACTACAGCTGTGGCCCTTGTGCTGCCGCCACCACTGCAGGGCCAGCTGGCTTCAGAACAGGGGCTTCAGAAGGTGGGGTCCGGTGGTGGGGTGGTACCCACCCACCACGCACCTGGGGCTGTGCTGTCGCACTGCGACCTTATCAATGCTTCGGTGTTCTGCAGTCGACAGCTACAGCCCATAAAGTGGGCTTTCAGCTTTGTACGCAAGCTGCGAGGGGTTGGGTGTGGCGGCATGAGATGGGTGCTCTCCACGACACCGTTGACCCGTGCGATGGCCAACTGCCGGCCCTGCCTCAAGCAATACACTTCCGCAAAACATGCTGTCAAATAAGAACATCCTTACGTAAATAAACATACAGAACACCTGTTGACATTGGTTTCGGTTATTAAGCGATAGCAATGCTCTCGCGGACTCTGAGTCCTACGCTTCCGTGTGGGCAAGCAGCGGGGCGACAACCAACCCGCCATCCAATTCGATTGACGGGTTGGCGGGCCCCGCCAGCCAGTGCCGCGGTTGCGCTCCCCTCCTGCAGGGGTTCCGTCGCCCCTGACATGGGCCGCACCGTGGACTTAGGGGGCGACCCGTCGACCTCGGAAATTAGCAATCTTATGTTGAGCTTCCATGAGCGTTGCACAGCTGCAACCCAGCCGTTCTTAGTCCCGGGCGCAACGGAGTTTGGGCGGCACCTATCGGAGGACACAAAGAGTTCAGCAGGCTCTCCAATCACTTTCTCATTTTCACCTGAAAAATCTCATGGGCGACATGGGAACGACAAACCCAGGTGCGTTTCGGGAGTATCATGCGCGGTTGCGCACTTTCGCCTGTGCGTGTCCTAAGCGGACTTTCAGCTTCGCGTTTCGAATCTACACCTTTTTAAATAAACTTGGTATATTGCAGGTCTCCCCAACGCAACAGCGCCGGGGCAGCTTCCAGTCATGCCGCCGGTCTGGACCAGAACCTGCTGTCGCAGGCTTCCGCAGCGGCGTCTGCGCGCGTCATGCCGCCTCCGAGTGCCGCTGCCGCCACAGCTGCAACGGCTTCCGCGCAGCCGGCGTGCGCTGACTCATCGAAGCAACGAGGTGGAACATCCAGCCAACCTGCCCTGCAAAGCTGCCCTGGTGTCACGCCCCCGCCCCCGTCCGCGCCTCGCATGCCGCCCACTAGCGCGCAACAGCTCTCAGACGCGACACCAGTTTCCTCCAGCTCCTCAATCGCTTCTGCAGATTCTCCAGGGCTAGCCAGCGTGCTGACAGACGAGCACTGCAGCGTGTCGCACCCCGGCAGCGAGTGCTGCACGTCCACCACCGTCAAGCTGGACAAGACGACGCACGAGTGTACAGTGCAGCTGTCAACAACAGTCAGGTGCGCGCAATTTATGTCTTACAGCCGAGAGCTTTGGCGATTACGCTGTTTGCACGCGACCTGTGGGAGCATGCGCACAGGTCCTGCTCTCCGTCCAAAGCACTGACATTTACCACCCCGCACGGCCCCACCCTGCACACCCGCGCACGGCGTCTTTTCCTTAGGCGATTCGCACTTCCTCTGCGTGCATGGCACTCCACACAGTACTGCACATCCCTGTCGTCCGCCTAGTAGCACATCTTTTGCTGCTGCCCCTGCTGCTGCCCCGTACACCACCCCCAGGCTGACCGACCCCAAGCTGCACGTGGACCCAGTGGACCTGGAGGAGCTGGCATGGGTGGCGGCGCGCGACGCGGCGGCGGACGCCGTGTCGGCGCTCAACCGCCGTACGGCCGTGCCGTACGGGCGGGAGGAGCGGCACCGCTTCGTGGCGCACATGCTGATGACGGGGGAGATCCGGGACGCCAAGCGCATGGAGAACGGTGCGGACTGACGCGGGGCTGGGTAGCGACCGTGGCGTACCCTGTACTGTGCTAGCAGGGCCGACTGTGGCGCCCTGACAGGTGTTGGGCGCCAAACACGGTGCATGCACCTGTGTCAGGATGTCAGCTAGGTCCGGGTTGGACATGGGCTTCACGCTGGAACACCTGCAGCTGGCGCTGCCGTACACAGCGGTGTCATCGGCCCTGCAGCAGTTATCCGTCGCAGCAGGCACAGCATGCGTGGCACTGACCGCAGGACCCCGCTGCCCCATCCCATCCCGCAGGGTTCGGCCACGTGACGTACCTGGTGACGTTGGAGGAGCGGGGCACCGGACGCAAGTGAGTGCCGGACAGGGGTACAAGGTGTCCTTGTGAATTTGGGACTGGGGACGTTTTGTGACACATGGCCAGACGGCTCACCGATGGTCTCAGCTTGCCAACTTTAGCCGAAGGTATATCCACCACAGCAAATCCTTCTGGCGCGTGACGGCCTACCCCTTTCGCAGGTTCACCAGCAACTTGGAAAGGTGCCGCTCCTTGCTCCCTTACCCCACCGCCGCTTAGTCCCCGTTGATACAACTCTGATTGCTCTTTGTTATCTTCCCTAACCTTGCCCTTTCCTTCCTCCCCCAGGATCAAGGCGGCGTTCAAGCCCCGCGTGGAGGGCGACTGCGAGGGCTGGCACCGCGTGCCCATCGAGGCGGCGGCCTACCAGCTCAACCTGCTGCTGGGCATGGACTGCGTGCCGCCCGCCGTGGTGCGCCCCGAGGCGGACGTGGACTGGACGCACTACCCCGCGGGAGGCGCCTTCATCTACTGGTGCGGCGCGGCGAAGCAGCTGGACGGCGTGCCCATGCACGAGTGGAGCGTGCCGTCGCAGGTGCTGCTGTCGGACACGAGGATACTGGTGGGTGGAGCGGGGGATCGTGGCGGGTGAGAGCGCGGGCGGGTAAAGGGGTGGGAGTTGAGCAGGGGGCTTAGCCTGGCTGGGATGGCAACGGTTGGGATGGGCAGGGCCGCTGCCCGCTTGGTCGCCTTGCGTCAGGGCAGGGTCTGTGGGATTGACGTTGTCGCAAGCGTGGGATGCGCGCCGGATCGGGTGATTGCCAGCTGCTGAAGTCGGCTCACACCCTGGTCCTCACTTTGTGGCCATTGCGATGTATTGCAGGATGTGCTGATCCAGAACAGCGACCGCCACGCGGGGCACTTCCTGTACGCCGAGCACTGGGCGGACGGCGCGTACCTAGGCACCTCGGGCGGGGGCGGGGGCAAGCACGGCAAGGGGCCCACCAGCGGGGCGGTGTGGCGGGGCAACATGCGTCCGGTGCTCATCGACCACGCGGCGGGCTTCCGGCAGGTGGGTCAGCAGTCGGGTACAGCTAGGTGGGGCATGGGTACGAAAGCAGCTGGGGCTGTGATCACCTGACATGGGGGTTTCGCAACTACCAGTAGTGGGGGCGGGGCCGGGGTACGTGCGGGGACAAGTTAGTGGGGCGGCGAGCTGGCGGAGAGGAGGGAGCAGCGTGGGCTGTGCAAAGGGATGTTGTACATGCACGTGTGCGTCGTGCGGACATGTTGGAGCAGTGCCTCCGTGAGCGGGGCGGCCGCAAGGAGGGCCAGCAGGCGACTCCGCTGACCGGCGCAGCCATGTGGTTGGCGCGGCTCTCCACATGGTTATGACGCCTGGAACTGCAACAGCCCATGTTGACTACCACTCGTGCACTGCTCGCACGCCTCCTGCCCCAGGACGCTTTCGTCTGCTTGGACCACGAGAACGCCTTCCTGACCGGCCCCACGCGCGTCATCTCGGCGCGCACCTACCTGCGGCTGCGCTTCCTGGACGCGCCCTCGCTGCGCGCGGCGCTGCGGGGCATCGTAACGGAGGAGGAGATCGCGGGGCTGCTGGCGCGGCGGGACAGCGTGCTGGCCTTCTTCGACCAGCTGGTGGCGGAGCGGGGGTACGACAAGGTGGTGCTGGACAGGGCGTGAGGGGGAAGGAGTGGGGTGTGTATTAGCGTGTGTGGGTGCGGGGCGTGACAGCTGCGGGCGGGCGGGCGGGCGGTACCGTCAGGGATTTGACGCTCGTGATCCCGGAGGAGCTAAGTTGGGTGGGCTTGATGGAATGCACGAGGCGGCAACCGTGCTTCCTGCGGTCTGTAGCTGTTGAGCCTTCTGTAGTAGTTGAGCTAGTGGTTGGGTTGGCGAGCTAGCCCTACATGTTGTGGGTTGGCCAGCGGCGGCTGAGGACGGTAGCACGGGCACCGCGCATTGCACGGCTCGGGCGCGTCCTCTACAAACACGACATTACGTTGGGGAATGCCCCAGAGAATAAGCTTTTTCGGTTGGCTCCTGGAGTCATACATCTACGACACGCGGTCGTACTTGCTAGTGCATGTAGGCAGTCTACGCGATTGGAGTTAAACTCTAAGATCTTAACCCTTGACGTGCAGGTCGGAAGCTGGAAGGGGGCAGAAGGCCATAAGATAGCCCTGAGCGCTTAACGCTTTCATCCTGATATATTGTCGCATGCATATTCGTCTTGACGCGTTTGTCCCGCTGCCTTGGGGCAGGGATGGTAGGATATGGTGGCTGGTGCGGTCATTGCAAGGAAGGCCCCATGGCCATGATGCGGTGGCCTTGGGTGGCCATGTTGCCTGGCCGTAGTGTTTGCTCCTGTATTGATGTCAAGGTTCACACCCCCGGACCTGGTCGCACGGACAAACTTGCACTAAGCACTGCTTCGCGACCCGGATAAGAGGAATACCCTACATGGCGGTTGGATTCGTTGGCGGCGGCGGTCGAGGTCTTGCAGGTGCTGGCTGAAGGACGTTAACGATGCATTCATGTGTACGGCGCGATGGTTTGCCCGCTGGGCGCACGCGAAACAGGTGTATCCCAGCCGTGACATGTGTTGGCGTACGTACGCATGTCAGCCACTACGGCATGATGCAGGGCTAAACCATTGCTCATTCAGTTGCTTTGTTGTATGTTGCTGCAACAACTGCATGTTGCTGTTGCAGCGACAGTTTGGGGGCCGTGGCAGCCCCAGAAACTGGCCCTCGGCTGGTGTCTGGAGTAGGCTGGCGGGTGCGGTGTGATGCTGCGGCGGGTCCGTAGTAGTGTAGCGTACTTGTGGACATTCACGTAGCAGCTTTCGTTGGTCTGAGCTCCCGATGTCGTGATCGCACGGACCTGTGCTTGCGCGAGGTTGAGTGTGCACCAATGGCGGTTTGCGTTTAGAAGGGCGTCACAGTTAGTGCTGCAGACACGTATTGGTTACAAATCCTCAAGGCAGATGGGGGTATGTGCTGCTCGATTCGGGGGCAAGAATAAGGGCAAGGTACCGTAGTTACCGCAACCCGAGTGTAACACACAAATGGGCCCTTACGGCCGAGAACTTACACCTGCCACGTGAAACGACTGAACTGAATACTCCTGGCTATTTGGGCACTGTCTATGGGCAAGGCTTGCATTGCTGGGCTTGAGCGTCGCATTCAGGAGTAGTGGGTTGCTCGCCAGGGAAGCCCCTCAAGTGCTCGTTGCTCGTTGCCGCGTCAGGGACCCTAGTCAGGGAGCTGCAGTGCCGTGGTTCGCCGTGCCAGATAGGAGTGCACCTACTCAGCCTGCGATGACTGTATCACATGCTTTGTTGCATCCAAGGCCAGCAAGGAGCAGCCCAGGGGCGCGGAGCGGCATCAGTCAGGGCCAGGCGTAAACCCCCACCCAACTCCAAACCGTCAACCGACTCGTTGCAAATGGCGGCAAATGCACCAAGACGCAAGTGGCAGGTAAGACCGTGCACAATTGGCTGCACCCCGACATTGCGCAAACATAAATTAAGTATAGCAACTGCTGGTGGCAAAATGCCTTGAGGCTGCTAGCAAGATGGGCAATCAATGCATCTCTAAGCAGCTTCATCGACGGATGAACTGCACTTTTGTTCGTAGTATGTGCATGTCTCAGACGTACCGTTTACCCTCTGCAAGCGGAGTTCTGTCCGGCAATGTGCTGAGTTGCACTGCCGTCAAGCGAGGCGGTGAGCACAAAATAACCACGGCATCTTAGGAAACATTGTTACATACTGTTGCGGTTGCTCAGCTGGCGCTGGCGCGTTTGTGTTGGCCAAATTGACAAGCAAGGACAGCTGACGTCTGGCGATTCCAGAGCGGCTGTGCCGCACTCCTTTGCTTACCCCCCAGCTCTCACGCCTCGTATTCGCGCCGTCATTTACGTACCCCCTCAGCTATTCAACATGCAAGCTCGGACCAGCCGCAAGCTGACCAGGACACCCTGAGCAAGCAGCCCACCGCACCCCAAGTCAGCAGCACTGCCCACGGCAAACGCGGAGGCGAAAGCATAGGAAGCAAACGGCCTCAAACTGAGGCCAGTGTTGACACTTCAACGAACAGCAACAACGGGGATCGCCGAAGCAGGGAAGGCGGCAGCACTGGAGACACCAGCAGCACCTCGACGGCGTCCAGCAGCTTCGCCCGCAGCGGTGTCAGCCGGGAGGCAAGCACACGCGTGGTGTCAGCAACTGGATCCGCCGCCAGCCCTGCAGCCGTGTGCATCGCCCCAGATGACGATTTGGAGGCGGTGTTGCGGGCGGCGGTGGCGCGCATTCCCGGCATGAGCTACGGGGAGGAGCACAAGCAGCTGGTGAGCCAGTGCACAGCACGCAGTCGTGCTGCGGTGGAGAGGAGAAGCGACGACGTGCATTAGCGGAGGACCGTAGTGGTGCGGCATGCGCGTGGCTCAATACCGCATGCTGGGTTGCAGAGATGTGTGGTGCACGGTTGTTCAGCGAAAGGCCTCTGTGACGTGAACTTGTGTGTACTGGGACTGGCGTTTCACACATGGCGTAGCAGTACAACGGAGGGTACTGGAAACATGCACTCAGTTGGAGTGGCGGGGTTCACCCTGTTGGACGGACCGCACGGGGCCGATCGGCCACAGGCTTGGGCAGGTATAGCACTGCTTGGCTCCAGCGCGTACATTGTCAGGTCTGACGCTTTCACCGCTAGCTGCGCCTGAAACGCAGTGGGGGTTGCACGATGGAAACCAACCTCGCCTCCCCTTCCGCAGGCGAAGACCCATTCCCTGCTTGCTGTTCCCCTCGTGCCGGCAGCGTGCTGTCCTGGCGGCTCAAGACACCGTGTTCAAGACGGTGTTGACCTTGCGCTTTTGTACCTGATCCGCAGGTGTACAACCTTAAGCAGGAAGGGTACGACACTGCTTCGTCCCTGGCGGAGATGGAAGCGGTGCGTGACTGCTCCTTTGCTTGGTGCCCGCATGCATGGGATGTGCATAAAGAAGTAGACACCAAAGGGGTCGGCGTCAACAAGTCCCGCCCTTCATATCTTCCCCATCTCCTCCACGGCTATCATCTTGCCGTACTCGTGCCTCACACTGTCGCCCCAGGACTCTATGAAGCTAAATTACCGTAATCATGTCATATCAATTGATTAAGATAAGATGATAATAATTGTTCCTCACATTATCGCCCCAGGACTCCATGAAGGAGCTGGTGCGGCCAAGGCGGCTGACGGACATGGTCAAGCGAGTGCTGAGGGAGCAGCAAGAGGCATGGGAGGCAGCAGCAGAGGAGCAAAGCAGGGCGGAGGAGCAAGGGGCTGGGGAGGAAGGCAACGCGCATCTGAATGGGGTGGCAGAAGGGGATGAAGGGGAGGAAGAGGAGCAGGGCGAGGGGGAGGCGGCAGAGGAGCAAGGCGGACAGACAGACGAAGACAACGGCAGAGTGGCGGCCATGGCGGCTGGTGGGACAGGGCAGCAGGCGGGGCAGCAGCAACAGCAGCAGGTGGAGGAGGAGGAGCTGCCTGCTGACATCATGCAGCGGAGGTGCCCCGACAAGGTACGTGGGTCGTCCCAGGCCGCGTGAGGCGCCTGAAGTGGTCAGAGGGCGATGAACTAAATGGGCTGTCCTATACTGCTGCCCTGCGTGTCACCCGTGTGACCCGTTTTTATGGAGCTACCTAGGGGCGCCCCTTGGAGCACATGCACGTGTGCTGGGTGTTTGCTGCAGTGCTAACAGGTAGCTATGCTTTGGGCTAAAGCGCCTGTGCCCCCAGCACCCGCTTGTCGTCTCCAGTACGTTGCAATTACCCATCAAGGGACGCCGTTGGTCTTTGTGCCGTCCTGCCAAACTCCCGTCGCACACCACATAACGACCATAGCCTTTACCTCGCATTCTGTGTTCCACTGCCCCTCCGTGCAGTTTCGCTTCAAATACGGCAGCGGGCGGGAGGTGCGGCTGACGGGCAAGGCGCGCAAAGAGCCGTACGCACTCACGGTAAGAGGGTCCAGGCCGAGTACGGCTGACCCTTCGTGGCGTGGGATGAGGGAGCTTGGGCCACATGCCTTACTCAACATCCCTCGTAAGAATTCAAATGCGTTGCAGCTGTTTCCTAGGTAGCAAGTGCAGCAGGGGGGCCGGGGTCTGGCTGTAATGTCGTCGCTGCGCCCTGGTGACCTGGTGACCAGGATACCCTTGCGACACAGCATCTAGCCCTTTTCAGTGACGGCTGTTCTCCTAATGCCTTATTAACACCTGCCATCACTAACCGGTGCACGCAGCCCGCCGCCACGCCGCCCCGGCTGGCCACCGAGCTGCTCGACTTCGAGAACTTCTGCGTGTACGGCTCGTACGCGGCGCAGGGCGAGCCCGTACGGCCCATCACAGCGGCGCAGTACGTGCAGTGCCTCAGGTACGGGAGGAGAGCCTCCCTGCTTCACGCCCAGCTTACCGCCCGGTGCAGGCATAGCAGCAGACAGTTGTGGATTGACATGCGTTGTATGCTGTCCAGTGTGTACAGACCGTTGTGGACAACGGGCAGTGCAGCACGGGTGCCTTTCCCCACACGAGGATCCCTCCGCGTGCCTTGGCCTGCCCTTTCCGCTGCAGGCAGGCGCTTGGCTGGCTTCACAATGTGGAGCGTGTGGCGGTGGATGAGCTGGAGCTGCGGCTGCTGGTGCCGGGCACACGGCAGCGGGACGCCAAGGTGGTGTTCAGGTGGACGGCGTGGATGGTGAGCGGGGAGGCGGAATGCTGCAAGAGTTGTGGCAGGAGTTTCGGAAGAGGGCGGGTAGAAGGGGGCCGGGATGGATATGCTGACGGGGCGTGCGCGCCTATGGTGCTGTCCGTGTACAACGTAACTGCCATGCGTTGTGTTCTATACCAGTGTGTGCTCTAACACCTAGCCTGCTCTGCTTGACCAACCACTTTTTTAAGGACCCGTGCACGTGGCCCCCGCAGAAGCGTGACCAGCAACAGCACGATCAGCAGGGCGTCAGCACCCCTTGTGCACACTGTGCACGTGTAATTGTCCCTCAGGAGCGCGAGCGGGGGCTGAACAAGCGCAGCCTGTCCCGCTGCATCGCCGCCGCCATCCAGGCGGCCAAGTACCTGTACCACGAGCAGTCCAGGGTGGGTGGGCGCGTGGGTGTGTGGGGTAGGACAGGGCAGGTCAAGGCAGGGTGGGTGGGTGGGTGGGTGGGTGGGTTGTGTATGGTTTATGTGTGCGCAAGCCACCCCTGACGATGTGTACCACGAGCAGTGTACGGTGGGTGGGTGAATGCATGGGCGAGCCTGCTTGGCCGGCAGTGCCCTTACCAATCTTGTCAGGACCCGACCTTTGTGCATGTCTGATCTTTCGGCTTGGCCCAGGTGCCTTAACTCTGTGAGTGCCACCCATGAGCTCATGATGCCATGTAGTCTCCTGCGCTGCCCGCCCACACGTTACGCGCAGAGTACGGACGGCGACAAGCCGTACAGCGACCTGGAGGTGGTCAAGGCGCTGCGGGTCATGTACCGGGTACGGCGGGGTACGGCCGCGCTGCGTGCCGCGGCGCGGGGTGCCATTGCACGGTAGTACGGCTATAGCTTGTACGGACTTCGTCACACCGCTAGTAGGCCACGCCGCCTCGTGACCACAGTGTGAACGTCAGCCTGAACCCCTCGTCACACTTATGGCACATCCGGGCCTTCGGGCACACCCCCCCACAGACCACATCCCTCGTGCGACGGCCCTGACCACCTCCCGAACGTGCGGTCCCACCACCTCTAGACCCCCATCCTTGTTCCCATTCCCCATCCTCAACCTCATCCTCATCCTCACCCCCATGCGCGCCTTCCCCCCGCCTCCGCAGGCGGCCGAGCGCGCCACCCGCGTGTCGGGCCACGCCGTGGACGACGGCCTCAAGTGGCTGCAGTGGCCGCAGTACCTGGACATGGTGCGGGAGCTGCGGAGCGAGTGCGCAGGTGGCAGGGGCCGGGCCGGGGTGCCACGAGAATGCCAGCGGGGCACGTAGGCTGTAGTCGAGAGCGTGCTGGGCCCGTTGCCCTCTCCTGTGCCCCCGAACCGAGGCTACCGCACGGGTGCATCCTGACTCACTTTTTTCTGATAACGGGATGCCCTACGCCCCTGGATAACCGACAGGCCTGCGGCACAACGGCATTCCCCGCTCCTCCGTGGACGTGGCCATGTCGCTGCAGCACTACCTCATAGCGGCCATCCTGGCGTGCGTGCCGGACAGGTGGGCACACCGGGACTGGCCAGGGCGGGTGGAGCAAGGAGCGTTGCCGCCCTGGGGCCACACGTCAACCCACTACCGAACTGGTGCAGATGGCTTCTGAGCGCACTGCCCCTGGCGCCCAGCGCTGGTGCAGCAATACTCGTGCATGTGGCACGTGGCACGTGGCACCCAACGCAACGCACCTCCGTGACCTACACATGCGCAGGCAGCGTACCCTGCGTGAGCTCAAGGTGGGCCGCACGCTGGTGCGGGATGCGGCTACCGGCACGTGAGTGGTGGCAGGGGGATCCATGTGTGGAGTGGGGAGGGTGGTTCAGGGCTGCCAGAAGGCAGCCGCGTTCAAGCTTTGAGGTAGCCTGAGGTTGAGTCGGAGGTGCCGCGGAACCAGTGCGCAGTCGGGCAACAGACGTATCGCACCCAACGCACACGGTGCGTTCCTGAGCGGTACGGGCACCCCGTGTGCAGGTGGTCTATCCGGCACGGCGCCGAGGACTACAAGACGGGCGGCACGTACGGCGAGCGGCCGCCGCTGCTGCTCAGCCCCGAGCTGTACCCGGAGCTGGAGGTAGGTGGGGGAAGCTGGGGGCTGCTGGGGATGGAAGCACGCATCTTCGATTGTTGAGGTGTTATTTGAAGTGATGCATGGGTTTCAACAGGTGGAACATTGCCTTGTAGTCACTTTGCACTGGAGCAGTATGCGCACGCACGCGTCATAGCTGGGGGGAAGACGTGGAGGGACTGGGCCGAGAAGCGGGGGTCGCATGGGAGAAATGAAGCGGGAGGACAGATGGTGACCATGTGCGTGTGGGAAGCAGGCCAGTTCCCTTGTCCTGTCAACTGTTCGCTGCACCGTTACAGACTTAGAAAGCTAATCCTTCGTTCTGGCTACATGGCGTCCCTTCCTTGCCCAGGCCTTTATTGACACCTGGCGCGCGCAGCTCAACCCCAAGCACGACTTCCTATTTTCAAAGTGGGTCAGGGGCCGGCACAGCTGGGTCAGGGCGCGACTGCCATAGGGAAGAGGTGGACATGGTGGGCAAATCCTCCTTAGCGTGTCATTTCATGGACACGCTCACGCAAGGCACTTGCTGCTGTGCCCAGCTCGCAGTAGCCGCTTAGATGTTGTGACTGAATGAGCCTGATGGGGCAGACAGCATCCCGCTGTACGGCGTCGCTTGACTCCTCGTGCCGTCACCAACCCTGCCCGCCACCTGTCATCTGCTGACGTGCCACGTGTTGTAGCGTATCGCTGCCTCCTTAAATCCCCAGTCAACACCTGTCGCTCACGCGTATCTCCGCGTCCTTTGCACGCTAGGCGCGACGGCTCCGGGCCGCTGACGGCCACGGAGCTGTCCCGCTCCTTCTCCCTCAACGCCTACCGCCTCACGGGCCGCAAGACCAACCCCCACCTGGTGCGGGACATGGTGGTCACGCACGCAAGGTGAGGGCAAGAGAAAACCGGTGGGCAGCTGCGAAACACAAGCACATAATAGGCTGGCTTCCCCAGCTTGCCCCCGTTCTGCCCGTTCCTGCACTTGCTCCAGCCGGCCCCAACGCCGAAGCCGTTACCTGAGCGCACCCTCCCTGCGATTGGAACCACTTGCCCTCCTGTGCGCTGTCTTCGCCCGTGCTTGTCCCCCGCAGGAGTGGCCACGCCACGGAGCACGAGCTGGAGGTAAGGCCTGCGCATGGCGCCCCTGTCGTCTCACACGCCAGCCACGCACAGTTAACTACCTATCCAAGCGCGGCTATCATGCACGGCCATGCCTAGCCTGTGAGCCAGGTGTCAACATACCGTGCCGCACGCGACGGCGCCCGTATGGGATTGCATGAAGGCGCCAACCAGTCAGAGCAACCTGCACGCTGCTCCACATGCGTCTGTTGAGTTGCTTGTTGACCGCCGTCTTAACATCTTTTGCGCCATTGCCCTCCCGACGTCTCCTCCCCACCCACCCCTGCAGGCGCTGGCCGTGTACATGGGCCACAGCCTGGCGGAGCAGCGCGGCACCTACGACCGCCGCACCAAGGCGCAGAAGGTGGCCCCCGCGCTGGGCCTCATGGCCAAACTCAACGCGACAGGCAGCGGCAGCAGCGGGGGCAGCAGCAGCGGCAGCGGGGGACGGAGCGGGGCCGGCAGCAGCAGCAGCAGCGGCGGTGGTGGTAGCATCAGCAACGGTGGTGCGGCTGTGGCTAGCGGCAGCAGCAGTGGCAAGCGTGTGGTGACCGGGGCCAATGGCAGCGGCGCTGGAGGGATGGCTGCGGCGCCTGTGGGCAGCAGCGCGCCTGTGGGGCCTGGGGAGGGGGCTGCGGGGCTAGGGAGCGGGGCAGGCCCGGGCGGGGAGTCAACAGCGACTGGTGAGGGGGCGGGTGCTGCGGGGGCGGCCAGAGGGAAGGCGAGGCGAGGGGCGGCAGCTGTGGGTCGAGCGAGAGGCTCGGCGGATGGGGCCGACGAGGCTGGGGTTTCGTCCGAGGAGGACGGGGTCGCCGTGGGCGAGGCGGCGGGTGGCAAGCGGAGCAAGAGGGGCAAGGGGGCTGGCGGGAGCGAGGCGCGGGAACCGGCGGCTAGTGTGGGTGCAGGTACTGAGGGGACGGCCAGCGGGGAAGGGGATGAAAGGGCGGGGTTGGCAGGGCGAGCGCGAGCGAAGGCGGATGGGGCCAGTGAGGATGGGGCTCCATCCAGGGAGGAAGGGGTCGCCGTCGGTGAGCCGGGGGGCGGTAAGCGGAGCAGGGGTGGCAAAGGGGCTGGCGGGAGGCGGGCCCGGGGCGGAGCTGAAGACGCGGCGGCGCAGGGGTGAGGCTGTACGTGGCGCAGGGAATGGTAAGCATTACGGTAGCGGGCGGCTCTGTTCGTTGGGTACGCGTAGCGAAGCACGTGATGACGCGACACCTCCGCGCGGGGTTGCGGCAGACTGACTGGGGGTGAGCGCGCGGGGCGCCAGGAGAGTGTGTGAGCGCCAGGAGAGTGTGTCAGGCGTCAGGGACTCGACAGGATACGCTGATGCCATACCATGCACGCGACGAGCGGGTGAGCTGGCGAAGCAAAAGCATTGGGGGTGCGCGCAAGGTGAGCGAGCCAGAGTGCATGACTGTCGTGTATTGTGTGCACGCAGGGTCTTAGGCGAGCGCTTATAGTGGAAGGGGTGGACCTCGGTGCTGATCGGGGTACCGTAGCACTACTGAGCTCGTGCGAGGGTGTAAGGAGCGCAGGCGGCAGCAGCCAGTGCGGCGCGCATGGGGTTGTGGATGGGACGGCGACAGAGCGGCGCGTGACCGGCCTGTCTGCGTGGTGTCTTATGCTGGATGCTTCAGGTGTGTTGATAATGCGGTGCAGGGCGTGGGCGCAAGGCCTGATGGCAAAAGGTAGCTGTGAGCTGCCGGTGCTGATCTGCTGTGTCTGCAAGGTACTGGGTGCTGGATGCTTCAAGTATGTATGTTCGTATTTATGGTACTGCATGGGGATGGGGGACAGTTTAGGACCGCACCAGCACCACTGTGGAAGTGCAGGAACACGCCACGGTAATCCACTTGAGTCATGTGCGTGCCTGATCCCAACGCGCAACGGCATCTGGTGCTTCGATTTCAAGCAGGGGGCCCCTGGCGTCAGCAGGGGAGGGGTATGCAACTCCCCTGATTGGTAGCACAGGAGCTCCCCTGGTTCGGAGTACCGTGCACAATGGCTCGCCCTTGCATCATGCAATGAGGAACGTTCTCCAAAGCAAGGCCATATCGTACACCATGAAGAACTGAAACGTACCGATTTCAGGTAGGCCAGTAGGAGGCGGGCGTCCGAAGCTCTGGCAGTCTGGGCCCAAATTCTGAAAGAGTGAAAATAGGGGAGGCCCTACCGTGCTCGGCCTGGCATAAATACTCTCTCGCACATCTCACGCAACATATCCATCAGGACAGTGTGCAGGACCATTTGCTGACACCGGGGCTACCGCAAGCGGCATAACACGCAAGTCGAACTCGGCGGCAAGCTCTGACTGTCACAGCCACCCAAAGGCACTACACTGTATTATATAACGGTAGATATGCTTGACCTTCGAGCGTGTCGGAGCGGAACAGCTCGGCACGCGGCTACAGTTATCGTCGGCGTCTTCTTTGCAGTCCTCGAGGGCCACGCCGCAGCGCAGACTCTCTTAGACAATGCTGCATACGCTTTGTTCGCATCGGACCTGAAGGTGCAAATGCGGGGCGTCTCTTCTTTTGTATTCAGTGCAAAACAGTACGCGTCGCCCTTCATCGCCAACCCCGCCAAAAGCACTATGATGCCTATCGTCTTGGGCGCGTCGGAATCCGATGAACAGTATCCCTTACCAGTCGGTGTTTCGGCCCGGCTTCCCGGTGGAGGCCGGCTCGTGGCCTTTGGGCACGAGAGCATCATCCTAGGTGAGCTGCTGCCGTGCCACGTGCCAGTGCAGGACGACGACAGGCCGGGCAGGGAATGGGTCATTCCGAGCTTCTGAGGAGGTCGTCTCCCGAGGCCGGGCCTTAGGTCACTAGTACCGGTAGTGCTCGAAGTACGATCATCACAGGCGTAGCACGCGTCTTATACCCAGACTATTACCGTGCCGGCACCCTGCTGGTCTCTTTAACGCACCCGCATATGCGCCCCCACACCCGTCGACGCATGCGCAGCCCTGCTGCCAACCCGCTGCACACAACAGCCTCCCCAACCACAGACTCACCATGTGCCCTCTTGCACCCGCTGACTTCGACAATCATCTTGACACCTCCTGCCCCCACCCCAGACACGACCAGCCCCGGCAGCTTCACATTGGTGTCCAACTGCCTCCGATGGTTGGCCGGCAGCCGGCCCCTGGCTACGCTACGGGTGGCGGTGGCGTATGACTTTATGCTGCAGCCCATGCAGCAGCTCGCGCAGGTGGGCGGCGGCAGGTGCCGTGTGATTCCGTGCCGAGCCGTACCGTAACGCGGGGGCCGATGGTGCCCAACCGCCGATGTGTGTACCTTTGCTCGGCCAGCTTGCTGGTACTCATCAAAAGTGGCATGCACGGGCACTAGCATCAGAGCAGTGGGAGTGCGCAGCTGGCCCCACTTGCACCTTGCATTATCATGTACCTTGCATTGCCATTGAACATGTCGCCCTAAGATACAGCACAACAGCTTGCACATGGACGCGTTTGTTCGAGTCCTGGCTACGGGCCACTGATCCAGACCCCGGCTGCATGCAGTGCCGTACGCATTGCGCAGTTCCGGATCATTTCCTGCGTTGAATGCATTATTGCGGTGCACATGCCACTGCAGGCTGCAGCAGGGATCAGCAAGCCCTTCACAGGCACCGTGCGGGTGGTGCCCCCCGAGGCCTTCGCAGCCCAGCAGGGTAAGGTGGACGTGTACTTCATCGACACAAACACCGAGTACACGTCCGACCAGGTGCGAGAGGTCAATTGCCACCAAATGACGTTCCGTCGCACTCCTGTGCATCCCTGTGCTTCGGGAGCCATGGCCCTTGCAAGTAGGTGGGAGGAGGTCCTGCAATCCCCGAAGGCTTGCTTGTGTCCCGGCTAGCCGTGCGCCGTCCAGTTGAAGCCAGCAAGAGGCAGCGTGCATTGGTTCTCACGCTGTCCCCAGGCTGCGGCCATCAAGGCTTGGGCCCTGAAGGGCGGAGCGCTGCTGGTGGGAGGTGGGTGAAGTGCCCATGCATATCATGCGGGCACACACGTGCCGATCGGCACCCACCATTTTAGTCAACCTGTGCCGCCCTGTCAACCACCCAAACCAAATCCAGCAAGTATGCGCCCGTGCACCACATTGGCCAGCCGAAATCGCTTGCCATGCGACGGGTGGGCTGCATGGGCACGCAGGTGCGCAGCCGTGCTGCTGCCAGGAACTGAAGCCCCAACACACATGGCGCCCTGCCCCCCTGCCGTCTGCCCCGCAGGCCACGCGTGGTACTGGGGCTACGAGCACAAGGAGAACGTTGTGACGGGCCTAACCGTCAACCGCATCCTGTGGGACCTGGGCCTGGCGGTGACCACGGACTACCAGTACGGATTCTCGGTGGGTCAGCAGCGGCGCCGCCGCTGCTCTGTTGTCTACACACTGCAGCAGGTTATATGCTTGTTTGTGCGCATGTGTACAGCACGGGCAGGATACGGACAGTGCAGAACCACTACTCTAGCGTTGCTTAGTGGCGCGCCTGCGTTTTGGTGTTGGGCTGCTCACCACTGCAGGAAAGTGGTGCCACCCGGCAACCCCACCACTAGTATCGATTGTGTAGGTGTGTCGCTGTGCGCCGAGCCTTGCTGTGCTGTGCACCCCATGTCGCCGCATTTGCAGGAGCCCCCCAAAGCGGGCTCTGTGCCACGAGAATGGATGTACTACAACAGCTATTGGGCGCAGGTGCGTGTGGGCTGTGGGGTGGTATTTTCCACGCAGGCAGGTGTGGTCTGGTCCATTCTTCACCAACGGGTTGAGATGTCCAGCGCTGAGGCGCTCTGTGCCGCTCCTCTATAGGTCGTCGTGGCGGCCTTCAATCCAATGACTGCTTGATGCGTACTAAACTCGCCTCGCGTCGACGCATCTGATTTTCCCAAATGGCTGCGCCCCACAACTGTACCCGTACAATTGCCCGCAGTACCGCATCCAGCAGTCCACCGGCTGCGCCGGTCGGGTCACGTCCTTCCCCGACACCTACCGCACAGTAGGTAAGCTCGCACCAGGCACCACAGAAAACGTGCTTGCACATACGTATCCTAGGCATATGATGTAAGACATTGCCGTATTGCAACGTGACTCCCACCTTACCGTAGCCCCACGGCACATCTGCGCGTTTTAAAAGTGGTGACACCGACCGTCGCCTGCCCGCAGCCAACCAGGGCCTCAAGTTCACCGTCAGGTACCTGCCCCCGCAAAGCCACCCCACGGGCGCTGGCCCCTGGGCCGCGCTCAAGGGCCTGCAGTGCAGCAGCCTGCCCCCAGTGGCAGTGGGGCCGGGGTCCCCCCTGGAGGTGGCCACAGCCGACCCGCTGGTGGTGCTGCAGGTGGGCGGCGCACAGGGGCTCCCCTGTTCGGGTTCGGGCACAGCTTCGGAGCCAAACCACCTGTTGTACAACACTCGGGGCTAGGGTCCAGCCTGGCCACAACAGAAGCAATGCAAAGTAGCATCACGCAGATACCCGTAGATGCAGCTCGGCACGGCCACAATTCTAAGTTGCTAGTCATCATGTGAGTTGTGAGTAGTCCTGTTGTGTGTGGCCTTGAACTCTCCTCCCAGGCTGCCATGACGGCACGTGCCGTCCTCGACGGCGACCTCACGGCCCTGGCGCCCTCCCCCTCCGCCGCGCTCTTCCCCGGCCTGCCGCCCGCCAACGCCAGCCGCGTCAACGTCACGCTCAACGTCAGCTGCACCTACAGCGGCATCCAGCGCAACCTGGACGGCGGCGCCCCCGTGTGGCGGTCCACGGGACTGTACGCGCCGCCCGGGGCGGTGGTGACAGTGCTGGTGCCCTCCGGCGCAGCGGGCAAGGGCCTGGCCGTGCAGGTGCGGCCTGCTACGTGCGGCAACATGCCGGCACGCCGTTTACCTGCCTAATGCTTATTGATGCTTGTTGAGTGCCATGGTTGTATAGAGCATCGTGGCGCACGCAGGGGCCAAACCCAGCAACTTCCTGGCAAGACCCCGCTCGCGCAAGCAGCAGTGCCCACATCGATGTGCCCACATCCCTTGCTCCACGTGTGCAACCTCCCCACCCCCCAGATCGGCTCCCACACCGACGACCTGTCCTTCAAGACCACGTGGCACCGCATCCCCACCGCCGTGTCCTCCTTCCCCATCACCGCCGCCGCCACACGTGCCGGCAGCCCCCTGGGCGGCCTCCTGTACATCGTCGTACCCAAGGGCGCACGCCTGGGCACCGTACGGGTTACCGTACAGGGCGCCATCCGGGCGCCGCGCTTCAAGCTCGGAGTGACCTCGCCGGTGAGGGGTAGGCACAGGGGGGCCCCGTGCTCACCCTTCGACGCTCTGCGGGGTCGGAACACCGCATGTACCTGCGCCTTACCCTGTGACCAATGCTTGACCGAGGGCGGCGTATTGCATTAATCGCCCTGAAGTCCCAGGGTCTGCTGCTCTGACGTAATCTGTCATGCTTGTCGTGTGCCCGGGTGCTGGCGGAGCCCCCAGGCCACCTGGAAGTCCACCGTCCGCACCTACCCCGGCCCCTGGGCCGAGCTGGAGAGCTCCAAGATCATCCTGACAGTGCCATCAGAGGTAAGCGCTTTGAGCCTGGATCATGCACCCCTGACCCTTTCACATGCACTACTTACCGGTGTATCCCTAACATTGAGGAGAGCCAGTGGGCTACCGGAAACGCACCTCCTCAACCTTACCACACACCCAAGAACATGTACACCAGCTTTCTGTCCCCACCGCAAACCCAAGCCCACTACATATCTCATTCACCTGACTCATGCCCGGCACCGTGCACTGCCCCCAGGCCGTCCGCGCAATGAACGACCCCACGGCGCTGCTCAACTTCTGGGACAGGGTCCAGAACGCCCAGGCCTACGTGTCCGCACTGCCCACGGCACGTGGCAGGGCAGGTGCGTGGCCATGCGTAACGCCTAAGGCAGTGCTCACGCTGTGGCCCCACCTTGTGGCTCCGTCGCTGCATGTGCCATGAACCATGAGCTTTCGCCGCCTGCCAAGCATATTGCCCCAAACACCGGCAGCCCGGAGCACGGCGTTGTGCCAGTGTAAACGTGTGGAGCTGCGGCTGGCAATCACTGAGTGTGCCGGCAGGTGCTTGCTATTACTGCCGCAGCGTAACAGTCCTTATGTAGTGTATTGTGTCACTGAGAACTGCGGGACAGGCTACCGTACCATGCAATTGCTGCACTATCTTCTCCTCCCTGGGGCGTGGCTGTTGCTGTCTCTTGGCTTACAGCGTCTCCCTATCCTCATATGTGTACACCTCACAGACCGCGTGGTAGTTGACGCGGACATCTCATACGGTGAGCTCTTAACGCGTGTGGTGGGGGCGCGGGGGCAGTTAGGCAGGCGAGGAGCGGGGTGGAGCAAGACGGGAACAGGGTGTGACGGTGACGGGGTACAGAGTAGGGGCTAGGCGGGGATGATACGGTGATGGCAGTGTCCTGAGCTTGTGCCGGAAGCCGCGCTTCCGCACTGGCAACGAGGTCGCAAGCGATGCGCCCATGTCCAGGGTGCGACAGGTGGCGCCACGTCCGGCGGGCGGTGCACCATGGCGAAGCGTCGCGTGGGCCTAGGACTAGGGTGCCGTAAGAGTGTTGCACGTTCCGTGTTCCTCCACACCCACAATATGGTCTGCGCCCCCAGGCTGGATGCACGCGGGCTACCCCATCATGGCCTACAACTTGCCTGAGGTCATTCAGGAAATGACGGACCTCAGCTTTGTTTCGGTAAGCGTCGCGCACGAGGGGCGGCCAAGGGCGCACGCGCGTCACAGATGAGGCAGCTGATAGATGGCTTTGGCAACAACAGCCACAGGGGTAGGGACCAGGGGACCAAGGGAGGGGGGGGGCGCAAGATGAGCCACTTCATGTGGCGCATAACAATCAAGTGCACTCTTAGGGCACGCTCACGAACCCGTTGCGTGGTTGTACACGCGGAGAAAACCTTGGCAAGCTCGCCGTACACAGCTAGCCATGTGCGTACGTCGCGTAGTCTGGGAACCTCGCACCTGCTGCACTCAGTGCCTGGAATCATGCGTCACGTGCATTAGCCGGTTGCCCTTCACGACCCAGCGATGCACAGAAAGCCCCCAAACACTGCTTCCGCCTTCGTGAATTTGGTCGTCTTCCGCCAAAATGCAGTACCTGTACTTCCTTCCCCACTGCCCCCGCCCCGCAGACCCGTGGGTCGTGGGGTCTGTTCCACGAGCTGGGCCACATGCTGCAGTGGCCGGACGCGCAGTTCAAGGGCACCGGGGAGGCCTCCAACAACATTTACACGTACTACACCAGGGTGGGGGTGTGTTGGGGGGTTGGGGGGGGGGAGCGGAAGGCGGACTCGGGGACGAGACGCCTGAACCCTTTTGAACCACAGGTTGCTGTTGGTGCAGTGGGGACGAGCATGTGGCTGCAGCAGGGGCCTCTGCTTTTGGATGATCGCCTATTCGCTACACTTATGAACCAACCGTGGCGAGCTTAGCCTTAAGGGCACACTGGCTCCCTTTTCGTCAGCCACTGGTGGCGCAGTTGTGCCACCCCCGAAGCAGCAGGCATTGTACTTGTCCGGTACACAGAGGCCGCCCAACAAGAGCCAAAGCCCACGCTGCCCCAGGCTTCAATGCCGAGTCCAGACTGTTCGTGCGGCCATACCGTAATCCACAACGGCACCGTACCCAATACGGCTCTGAACCACCCCGCAGACGGTGCTGTGCAAGGTCCCCCCTGCCATGCTGGACAACGCCACCCCCGCCAGCCGTGCCGCGGCACGTGCCGCCTACATCGCCAACGGCCGCAACTGGCAGCGCGACTGGGAGGTGTTCCTGGCCCTGGACACATACCTGCAGGTGGGGGAGGGGGGCACGTATGTGACGGGTGTGTTGGAGTGGACGGGTGGGAGGGTTGTGGGTATCTGCAGGTGGGGTAGGGCCGTAGGGATTACCATCGATGGCGCTACTGGTGTGCCTTTGCAGCCTTGGGCGCTTGCCTGACACTCAACGCTTGGCCCGACGGAAGGACTGGGCCCTGGACACACGATGTGCACATGAGGTGGCAGGAGGCTGAAGACTGGTCTCCAGTCCAAGTGACAGGCCGCTGGGCTGAAGGAGAGGGAAGGGTGCGGCTGCATTGGCAAGGACACATTCCCAGTTGTGGCCGTCAAGCCGCCCGTTCCCGTCCCGACCCACATTGTCCGATGCAGCTGGCTGAAGGCTTCGGCTGGGGCTTCTACACAAAGGTGTTCACCTTTTACAAGAACCTCGCCACCCGCATCCAGGTGAGCACAACACTGTCCAGCTGGTCCACCACAGACTCACCACATGTACCAGTATGAAACTGCCACGCCCACGATGGCCGTCCCCAGCCCATTCACGCCTTGCACCCCAACACCTGTCCTATCCCCACTACCGTCACGCGGTGCCGTACGTAGTGTGACCCATGCCGCAACAACGGTAGACCTCCAGCAGCGTCCCGTATGCCCGCCTCCTTGCCCCTGCACGCGCCGCCCCCCGCCCACTTATCGGCCTGCTGCCCCGTGCCCCTCCTCATCCCTCCGTACCCACCTGCCCGTACCCACAGGACGAGGACGCCCGCATCCAGACGTGGATCCGCGTGACCAGCCAGGCGGCGGGCCGCAACCTGGCGCCCTTCTACAGGGCATGGGGCTTCCCCGTCGCCTCCGAAACCGCCGCTGCGCTAGAGCAGCTACCCGAGTGGGCGCAAGACCCCATGACCCCCCTGGTGCAGGCGGCGACGTAACGCGGCATGGGATGTCGTACAGCTGGGTACTTCTGGTATGCCCTGCTACAGAACGTCGGAGTAGGGCGCTGCTACTCGCGCACAAGGGGGGTGGGGCGGAAGGGCAAGCCACGCAGTGGTAGAGGAAGAGCAGGTCCGTTGGTAGGGCAAGAGCAGGCCAGACCGTGCGAAGGTGGGTGACTCTGATCTCCGGGAGGCTAACTGCCTTGCGAAGTGGGGCAAGCTGTCCTTTCGGTTGCAATGGGAGGGATCTTGAACATTGGGCTCGTGGCATTGAGCACTGTGCATTTGGCTCGAGCTCAGGGTAGGGGGGCGGGCTCTGAACTGTGGCAGCGGGCGATCAGCGGGCACCCTTGGCAACCGGCACGCAGGACAACCAACACATTGAATACTGCTTGTTATGTCAGTACTGGTAGTCGTATGCTCGAATACACCGCTGTGGGGCTGCAGGCAGGCAGTGGCGCGTGTCGTGCACTGCACTGTTGGGGCGCACCTGAGGGGGTTTCCCGTGTGGGTTAGCACGTTTCACAGCTGGCCCGTCGAGAGTCGCCCCTGTGCTCCGTGTGTAGACGAGGATCTGCACGTGCGCTCTCTAGGAGAAGTGAGGTTGTCCTATACCCGGTAGCATGTGTTGTAGCTTTAGTGGTCACAACTGCAGTAGTAGGTAGGCCTGGAGATTGGACGCGTTGAGCAGGGACCATGACCTTACGACTGTCTCCTACCGTAATACCTGGAAGCAGGGGAGCTCGCCTGTGTGGCAGGGTCGATTGGACCGAAGTCACAGCAAATCTGCCTGCAGCCCTCCCCTCCCAGATGACGCACTGACATCGCTGTTCCGCATGCAGTCTGTCCCTCAGCTCTGTGGTATGTCGACTGCTGTCAATGCAACTACACGCATGCACTGCTAAGCGACCCTGCGCGGTCTTCGGAGGATCGTATTGTTGTTGTCCAGACCCCAAAGGTCGGCCCCACCCCGTGGCCCTCCCGTTTCTCGCAACGGCTCCATTACCAGAACACCGTACAGAGCTTTCGGCCTCTATGGACCTTATTGTACAGCTGGCTTGATGGCTGACAAGTTAAGGCCAGATCCCTCGTGCATTGCGCGTCAGCAGGGAGCAGGAAACGTATGCACTCTTTTGTTACACGCAATGGCGTGCGCAGCCACAAGGCAACGCCTCCAGCAAGTCTGTACACCGCCCCCGCCAAGCAAACACGCTCCTCCGACAGGGCTCCCAGGCATCGTTCGCAGCCCGGCACCCTAAACCCACTCCCCCACGAATCGACTGCTGCAGCCGCTGCTGCTCCGGCCACCGGCCGGGGCGCTCCCTGCTCCCGCATCCGCCGTCTCCGCCGCGCCCAAGCAACATGCAGCCCGCATGTCGGCACCAGGGGAACACACGCGTGGCCGCCAACGGGAGGCGGGGCATCCGCTCCCGTGGCCCTGCTGGGCACCGGAACTGCGCCGCAGGACCACTCCTCTCGACACCGAGTCGACATGGCAAGATAGGGCAGCTCAAATCTCTGCAAGGGCAATGAAAAGGCACGGCCAAAACGAACAACAATGAGCACGTGCCGGACACCAGCATTGGCGATGGGCTGCCCGCTGCATGACTGTGCCCCGTGCTCATATGCCAGGCCCCCTTCGCACCACTGCGAAAGCCCTGTCGTGTTAGATTGTTGACGGTTGGCTAGCAGCATGCCATCACGCACGGTCTCAACCCTTACACGCCTTGCAAACACAAGCTAAAAACCTCGCCGTCCCTCCCCTCCCCTCCCCGCATTGCCCCCGCGCCATCCGCACCTGCAATGTCATCGAAGTCGAAGTACTCCTGGTTCTCCTTGTCCTCGCCCTCGAAGATGACGTCGGTGTCGTTGATGCGAATGTGCTCCGGCAGCTCGCCGTACTGTGGGGTGCAGAGGGCATGCAGGTCAGTATTGGGCCTTAGGGCCTGAGCCACGACCAGGGAGGCAGGCACACCCACACGGCAGTACCATGAGCTTTGCACTTAACGTCGATGTGAACTGGGACGGTGTGAGATAGTCCTTCGTCGTGCAAGTGAGGAACGGTGCGGCGGTGTAAACGCTGCAGCAAGGCCGTTGCAGCCGTGGCTGCCGTGCTGCCTGGCTACCGTATCAGGCCATGCCTCTGCAAGCGTAAACCCGTGCTTCTGCAAGCGTGAACCCGAACCTGTGCAAGCGCAAACCCGTGCAGCTGCCTGCTGCCATCCCCGCTTAGTGACCCGCCTAATGTGGGTGCATCCTACGGCGTCAGCGCCGTCACAGAATTGAGCTGTCCCCACCAGGGCCCCTCTAACCCCCGAGGTGTAGCACTCCGCGCTCACGCGCCCGTGCGCCACGCCCCGCAGCCCCGGACCTGCGCTGCAATGACACACCTGCTTGAGCACACGCGCCTCGTCCGCAGTGTACTTCATGATGACGTCTGCCTTCTCATCCTGGTAGTCGCGGAGGCCCACCAGGACGATGTCACCCTGGGCGACCCACACCTTCTTACGCATCTTCCCGCGAATGTTGCATAGACGCTTCTTGCCGTCAATGCACTGCGCCTCCAGGCGGCCGTTCCCGAGCATGCGGATTACTTGGGCATACTCCTGACCGTCCTCCTTGTACACCAGCTCGCGCTTCTCCTCCTCATTCTCGTTCTTTCCCCTCTTGCGGTTCTTACCACCCTTTCCCTTGTTCTTAGGCATTGCTGCTTGTGCGGCTTAGGTGCCGCCGCCGGAGTAGTGCTGTCTAGGGATCCGTTATAACCTTAAGATGCAGCTGTGGAATCAAGCTGCAGGCCTAAGGAAGGCGTACCCCGGAGACCTGCGTCCAACGCGCGCGAAAGAGATCGTGTTGCTGTTCACCACAAAAGCTCAGAGTCAGATCCAGCAAGACTTCGGTATAGAAACAAAGACCTACGGTAGCGTGAATGGCAGCTGAAAGGTACTAGGAGACACGACTTGAGAGGATTGGGGCGGCCGGGAGCTGTCGATACAGCGCAGTAAGGAAGTCCAGCTATTGCAGGAACAACCCCTTCCGCAACTGTGTTAAAAGGAGCGAAGACATGCTGTCCGAGCAGGATTCACTCGTCGCGCCTTTCATCTTGGGTACGGGTTACCGCCTGCTCACCAGCATTACTATAAGATATGCCAACGTTGTCATCGTTGGCAGGCCTTCTGCGCCTGAGCACGGAACTAGCGTCGCTGGCGGAGAACCTGGGAGAACCAACCGTCGCAGAGGTGACACCCGAACACGCTCAGCTCAGCTCAGCTCTCTCTCTCAGGCAGCACAAGCACCGAGGACGACTCCCTGTGCAGGATTAAGCCAACAGGTGCACGTTCCACGAGATTGGAGGTGTGCGCAGAGGCAAACAGGGAGCTGTAGCGCACGCCAAGGCACCGTATCCACCAAGACGTCCCATGGGTCTGCTGCACAACAAGGACAGGCCTTGCACGGTTGCGCTTCGCTCACCCTGTGCGATTCGGCCAAGCTGCCATCTACGTGCTACATCATGCAGCTCGCAGCTTATTGCTGCACCTGCGTTGTGCAGCTCACCTGAGCTCACGCAGTAGTGACCGGTACCTGTTTGGGGTCAAATCCTTGTAGTCAACTCTGTTCTGATACAACATTTTCACTTATCTTCTAGTCTTTTTTTCTGTGGAAAGGTTTACAGGTAAGGAGACGGGAAGGGACAGGCCAGCGGG
>VFQN01000870.1_pt1 | contig 54015 bp, 109 predicted proteins | sample 3512371 | NCBI WGS metagenome assembly VFQN01 (sample SAMN10412370, study PRJNA504923) | tailings metagenome | isolation source: Replicate 2 from Balatoc abandoned mine | place: Philippines: Itogon, Benguet | collected 2017-08-28
TTTGTCCTATCCTCAATGCCCTCAGTTTCATTACGTGGAAGATGTGACTTGTCGCCCCCCCTTACCCCCCTCACCCCTGTGCCCGCATCACCCCCTTTCCCCCCCCCCCCCCCCCCGTGTGACCCATCAACCTCACATGCACGTTCTGCAACATGTCACATTGGACTACGCATCAACCTGTAGGTGCTACACCCATTGATACGTATCGGCACCCCCACGTTCTGCGCTTGAGAGTGTTGGCACGCGCAGTGTTCATCCCCGACCCTCGACAATCCACACTGAGCCGAAAACAGTCCTTTCCACATGCCTGGCCAGACTTCTTCCTTCCCAACCAGTACCCAGCACCGCCCTCCCCCCTCCCACCATTCCATTCAATCCCAACCACCACAACCCCCTCCAGCAACCATTAACCCACATCACATTCGAATCGCCCACCTAGACTCCCATTGCAGCCCCCAGACCATCCGGCAGCACCTTTCCAATGACCACAACCCGCTCCGCCAACCGTTAACCCACATCACATTCGCATCGCCCACCTAGACCCCTGTTGCAGCCCCTGGACCATCCGGCAGCACCTTACCCCCACCCCCGATGCTGAGGGTGCTCCGCTTGGCCGCCGCCGCGCCCCTGCCCTCCCTGCCCGCCTTGGCCCTTCGGCACGTGGCGCGCACGTGGCCCAGCGTGTCCACCTCAGGCGGCACGTGGCTCAGCAGGGCGGACTGCCGCGCCGCGTCGCCCCGCAGCTTGGCCACGTGGGGCCACAGCACCAGGAAGACGAAGGGGAGGAACACCCCCAACGTGCACACCAGCAGGATCTGGGGCGCCAGAGTAAGGGCAGGGGAGATTGCAACGTCAAGCCTTGCCTCACGCATTTACTGCATTTACTCTCTGCTCACGAGCACAGGCGTGCAACAAGCAACGTACTTCACATGCGTCATGTATCAGGTCAAGTACGAATTCAGGTGCCGTGTTGCCGCCGCGTCCTACCGTGTGCAAGGTGATGACCCTGTTGTATCTGCTGATGGAGTAGTCCACGAACAGCTGTGCCGCCTGCTGCAGCCCCTCGTACAGGTCGAAGGTGCCCACGTTGTACATGTAGGTCCACCTGGGGGCGTGGGACGAGCAACGTGTGAGCCGCTCAGATTAGCCTTCCAGCCCACATCAAGAGGTGGCGTGCGCAGCCTTCCCGCGCCGCCGCGAGTACCATTCTGCGGGAGGGCGCCGCCCCTGCCCCTGCCCCCTGCTGGTGCGTGCAGGCACCAGCGCTCCTGTGAATCCCTGACGCCTCACACGGTTCCGCGCAGTCACGCGTACCCCTGCTGGTGCGCACCTGCTGGCGTTGTAGCGCACGTCCGCGTCATCGTCCTGCAGCAGCAGCTCCATCTCCGCCACCATGCGCCGCACCATGGTGTCCAGCCCGTTGTGCGTCACCTGGGAGGGCAGAGAGGGGGCAGGTGCCGACTGGCATGCGTGACAGGCGCACAGGCGTTTCGCGCGGCGGTGGGGAACGTGTACATACCACGTGGCGTGGCGCGCTGTGCGGGAGGTTCCGAGATTGGCTCGTGTGCATGCATGCAGCAAGTCCAACTGCCATAACAGGAACAATGTCCGTCCGGTACTCCCGGTGTTGCAGTCATCATCACCAGCCGGTGCGCACCGCATGCCACGTACACTGGATACGGTATGTGAGCCGGCTGAACAGGACGATCATGTGGCGTATGGCCGAGGGCTTCGCTGCCGCTCACCTCGTACCACGGCGACCCCTCCTTGGCGCACAGCGTCTGATTGAATCGGAAGCAGCGCTTGGTGCGGAAGAAGGCGTTCGCAAAGTCCCGCGAGGCGAAGGTGCTGGCAGGCACCGGGTGCTGGAACTCAGCTGTGGCCTGCGTCCATGCAAGGACAGCGGCACGGCTTGGATTTTAGACCGTTCCAGAATGCAAAAACAAGCGCACACGGATGCACGGGTCCGCAAATGAAGTGTGTGTACAGTTTCTCTTACTGGCTGTCGCACGCGGCCGTGCTGCAGGGCGTGTGGGGTGCCTGTGGAGCGCAGTCGTACGGAACGTACCTGGGACAGCGCCGTACCGCCGTACATGAGGGCGTTGTACTCGCTGGTGAAGTGCCGCACCTCGGTGCGCAGCATGTCGCGGAACAGGCTGCGCGACTCGGCGTCGTCCTGCGGGAGGGGCGAATGGCACTGGGTGTAGGGAAATCGGACCCGCCCAGCATGCCAGCCAGGCGCGGCTTCTCTCTCGCCCGGCTCTCCATCAGGAACAGCAGGCAGTGGCGACACGTGCAGCCCCCCGCAACACGTGCACGTGCACCCACCATGGAGTACACGCCCTACCCCCCGGGTGCACACACCACCTGCCACTTGCTTCGCCCTCTACTAGTACCTGCTTGTTATTACTCTACTTTGTCCCCGCAACTGCACCGCTACACACCCACCTGCGACAGGAAGGCGAAGCCCACCGCCCGCACACGTGTGTAGCGGTACACCACATGCGATGCCATGTTGAGGGAGGCCAGCGGGCCCTGCATGCCCTGCAGCATGTACAGCGACGCCGCGTACACCGCCAGCACGCCCACGAACCAGCACACCGGCAGCAGCTGCACGCGGCCAGAAACGGAGAGAAGGCAACCGGAGGTACAGGGTCAGACACGCGAAGAACGACTGCAAGGGCACGGACACTGGGGCTACAGCGCGGGATGCCAAAGGCATGGCAAGGAGCCAGAACTGATGCTACGCGTGTAGCAAGCGAAGGGGCTTCAGGAAACGAAAGCAAGGCGAGGCCACAGCCGGTATGCCACCCGGTCAAGACCCATCCCAGCGCGCCTCTCACCATGAACTTTACGGTGCGCCACGGCGAGGGCACCAGCACCTTGCCATTCACCACCTGCCCGCCGACGCGATTGCGCCTGGCAGCCTTCCGGCCGCCGCCTTTGCTCACTGGCGTAACCACTCCGCCGCTTGGCTGTCCTGTGATCTCGTGCCCCACCGCCGCCACCCCACCGGCCGCTGCCGACCCCACCTCCTCCCCCGCCCCTGCCGTGGGCTGGATTTCGAAGCTGGCGAACTTGAGCGTAGCGGCACGGCCTGCCTCATCCCTCGAGGTGGGGTTGCCATCGCCGATTGAAACGCCTACGGCCGCGCCTGAGGCGGGGTCTCCTGTCCCATGCTGCGACCCGCCCTCGGCAGCAGGGCCCTTTGCGGCGCCGTGGGTGTCGCCGTCCTCAACACTGACGTCATCGTCATCGTCGGAGTCCTCCGTAATCTGCAAGCACGAACAAAATTGTAAGCTTTTCAGCTGCTGCTTGCGCCCTTCCAAAGCGTATCAAGCCAACCAGTGCTACTGCCACTCTTGAAACGCTGCCTGAGAAGGCAGAAGCAGCGCAAGGGAAACAACGCACAAGATCTTGCCCCGCCTCGTGGCAAGTGGGTATGCAGCGGGCTGGCATGCAAGCTGCGCTACCGTAAGCGCTGCGATTGATCAGCTCACCTTGATGTCCCTGCTGGCCATCTGGCGCAGCACGGGCGAGGGCAGCCCAACCATGGCCACCACCCCCAGCAGCCGCGCGCCCTCCACCCGCCAAGCCAGCAGCCACTGCCACAGCAGGCACAGCAGCTGCACCACCAGCACCTCCGCCACCAGGACCACCACCAGCACTGCGGGTCAGGTGCGTCAATTGGCAGCAGGCGAGGCTGTGTGTCAGTACCAGCGTCCAGGAGTACGTCCCAGTGCAAGAATCAACCACTGGAGCTGTTAGCACTACCACAACTTCGTAGCAGGGTGCAGTTTTTTGTGGGACTGGAGGCGGTGCCTACCCGTGCGCAGTTCGTCCAGGGACTGCCAGGCGTGGCTCATGAGCAGGTCCAGCGATCGGGCGTATCCGCTGAACATGGTGCTCAGCCCGTTGGTCACCAGGTACTGGTACACGCGGTGGAACCTGCGGCAGCACGGGGAAGCAAGCTCAACATCTAACACGTGGCGCACAGCAGGGTGGTGGGCTGTAACAATAGGTACAGGTACACGCGGTGGAGAGCCTGCGGGCGGCAGGGGGGAGCAAGCTGGACACGTAGCAAGTGGTGCACAGCGTGGGAAGTGAGCGGTGACGACCGTTTGGCCGGGCACCTAGGTACCGAATGCAAGCACGGGACGGCAACGGCTTGGAGCGGCACGGCAGGGAGATAGTGTGGTAGGGTGATGTGCCCTACACTTACTTGAACTTGTCTTTCAGTATGTGCATGCCTCACACTTACTTGAACTTGTCTTTCAGTATGGGCATCCAATACACGGCCTCGCGAGCGGCGGCCAGGAAGCGGTTGCCCAACTGCCACACGCCCGTCGTGTGTGTGACCACCTGGTGTGTTGTGCAGGACAAGGACAGGGGACAGCAGACAGGAGGCAGGCCACGTCACAGATTGGCGGCAGGGCTCGCGGTGGGCACAAGGTCCGAGTGCAAAGGAGTGCCGTACTCGGCACCCGGAGCTTAGAGAGGGCTTTCTCACTGTGCCCACGTACACGCGTAGGAGATTTGCATACCGGTATGGGGGATGGGTTGACATAGTGTCCTACCATGGGCGGGCTGGTGTCCAGGAACAGCTCGTAGTCCCAATGGGGCCGGGTCCACACCGCCATCACGTCCGCGGACTGGGGCGCGTGCACGTCCGTGGCAGAGAAGCCCAGGTAGATCCCTGTCGTACACAGTAGCATGACGGGCACTTTTTAGGCGCCCGGAGGTATTCTTTTGATGTGTTTTGACTCATTAAAGTTCAAAGCGTGTAAGGGCATGCGCCGCACGCGCACGTGCTGTTGCGCGGGCCGCGTATTTTGCTGGGTTTCATTCTTGATGACTGGATGGCTTGAAAAGCGTGGCAGCCCTTGCACTTCTTACCTTGGTGGTACTCCTCCATTTCCCTGATGCTGGTCTGCGGGGGGCATGGGCAGATTCGAGCTACGTTATAGCAAGCAGCCCATGACAAATGGCTGCAAGGGTATGTCCATTTCGGCCAGGCAGCGGCTGGACGTGTCCACAGCGCATTCAGCGGCAAAAGCAAGCATATAGATGCGTGGCGCATGCTCCCTTCCTGGCCCCCACCTTCATGCTGTTGATGTGGACGGGCAGCTTGGGCGTGCAGGCGGAGGTGCGGTCGGTGATGTTGGCCCGCTCGCAGTAGGTGCCGATCAGCACGCGCACCACCAGCAGCTGCGCACGGTCCATGGCCAAGGCCTGGCGCTGAACCAGGTACACGTCCCTGGGGGCCAGTAGACCAAAGGCGGGCAGATAGGGATTTAGGGGTGCGGAAAGAACAGAGCAGTGCCGGATGCATGTGGGGCTATAACGAGCACGTGTATGCTGGTTTGGTAGGGGCCGCTGCCACTCGGCAGCAGCGGCCAGCCTCTCAGCTGCGCCACAGCGTAGCGGCATCTCTGACGGCCAGGCTCTGATACACCTTGCCTTGGGCGGTATGCCGGCGTGGCAGTCGCTTCTGTGCTAGGGCGTTGCAGCAATACTGCAGCATGTGTGCTGCGCTTACGTGTGTTCCTTGGCGACGGTGGTGCGGATGACTGCGTAGCACACCGTGTGCGCCACCAGCATGACCAGCAGCACCAGGTAGCTCTGGAGCCGCAGCCGGTCCAGCGGGCGCATCAGCTCGGGGCCCATCAGCACCTGCGGCAGAGCGCGTGGAACATGGCACGTGGCACACGGCATGTGGGCATGTCCATTTGTGTATGGCCTTGGCTCTGCCTTGGGTGAAGAAAGAGCACTCATGTGCCAGTTAGGCTACCACACGCATGCATTCCCGAGGCTTTGCGTGACGATGGGGCTAGATGGACCATCAGCTGGACAGGTTGCTGCGCCATGCAGACAACGTCAAGCTGCGTGAACGTATGGCGAAGCGGCTGTAGCCATACCTTGCGCAGAGACTTGAGCAACTTCCCGCGCCTCGCGTCAACCATGACCTCCATGGTAGACTGCGCATCGGTGATGCCTGGAAGGGTGGACACAGAGGCCAGGTCATTCAGGCACACCGCCACAGAACCATTGCCGAGAAAGATGCTGGTCATGGCCGGCACAGCAGTACACACGGTGGTCAGCCCCGGTTACCCTGTAGCCAAACCCCGCCTATGCTGCTCACTTGTTATGCCGCTGGCCGCTTGGCTGCCTTCGGCACTCGAGTCTCCTCCCTCGCTGCCGTTGCCGTTGCCCTCCCCGCCAGCATCTCCGCCGGCGTTCTCCTGCCCGCTCCCGTCGCCCCCATCCTCCACTTCGTCCAGCTTGCCACGTGCCTGGAACGCGCACGCCACACACCAACACCAACACCGTCACGCGGAATCAGGTCCCAGAGGATTGCAAAGTTCCGGACATGACAAGCGCATCTACCAAAGGGGACGGCCCAGCATCGGCGCCACGGCCAAACGACGCCTCCCGCTGCTGGATTTCAAGGGCTGGGGCAACAGGGGTTCGCAGGGGCTTACCTTGCCCTTCTGCGGAGAGTCGGGCGGGGACGGCAGGGCGGGCATGTGGGCCAAGAGGCCCTCTGCTTCCGCGCCCGACCCAGCCGCGCCGCCGTGAGTCCCGGGCCGCTCTGCTGTTGTGTCCATCAGGCTGCTGGCCTGCTTGCTGACGGTGCGCACCCACTTGGCCACGAAGTCGGACTTGTTGGCTGCAGGCAAGGAAGTGGGTCAGGCGAGGAACCTGTTAGATTCGCGGCCCTAACCTATGTAGGGGCTACTTACTGGAAACAGTTGCCGGTGCGTTTACAGATTACTGATGCGTGTCAGTTGGAATAATGTGCAAAGGCAAAATCCCCGGTAAGGCATGAGATCCACGGGCGATGGCCATGCCAACCAAGGACCAACCGTCCGCCCAACCCCAACTCACTTGCTATCCTGTGCAGCTTGGCCTGGTTCTGCGCCTCCACGTCCGGTCCCGACTCGCGCCTCGCCCCGCCGTGTCCCTCCGCCTCGCTCCCAACGTCCCCCAGCTCATCCCCAGACCCACGATGGCTGTGCTCCCCCACGCCACCCGCAGAGCTCCTGCTCCTGCTCCTGCTCCTGGCCCTGCCCCTGCCACCCCCTTCGCTGTCGCTGCCAACAATAGACCGCCCTGGCAGCTGCGCTTCACCCTCTGCATGGCCGTCACTGCCAGCTGCGTCCTCATGATGATGGTGGTGGTGGTGGTGGTGGTGGCTAAGCTGCTGCTGCTCCTCCCCCTCCAGGCCCACACCCTCCAGGTGCAGCACGCGCAGGAGGTTGGCGTGCGCGCCCTGGAACATGGTGTCGGGGTGCAGCACCACCGTCACCTTGGTGGCAGGCCGGGTGCGCCCTGCGGCGCCGGGCACCTGCTGCTGCACGCCCTGCGCACGCACAAGCGGGGCCAACACTCGGGTCAGCGCCAAGCGCGAGGAGCAGCTCTCATTGCCAACCATGACCAGACACAGATGTACACACCCAAGGTGCAACTAAGCGTGCTCATAATTTCAAGACGCATGTGCGGTGCCATAACGCTACTCAGGCCCAGGAACGGTTTACGCAGCACGCACCTGCACCAGGATGCGCATGGTGCCGGCGTCGGGGTGCGGCCCGATGAAGGCCATGCGGGGGCCCACCACCCCGTGCCGCCCGGTGGCCTTGAGAGAGCTGCGCTTGTGCGTGGCGGCGGCGGCGATCTCGTCCCACGTCTTGTTGGTGGGGATGGCCAGGTACCTGTGAGAGGCGTGCAAGCAGAACACCGAGGGCACGCACAGTTGCTATACCATCAAACTCTAAGCCCCGTGATGACTCATCCTAGTGGGCAAGGCATCTCCGCAAGCTATTAGCAGCATGCAAGGCATCAGGCGTCCGGAAGAAGGACCCACTTCTGCAGCGGGCGCTTCATCATGCTGGTGGCCGGCACGCCCACGATAAGGCCCGTCAGCGGCGATGCGCGGCGCACCACCAGCCGCTCGTCCAGCTCCAGCACGCCAGTCAGCAGGTCGCGCCGCCACAGCGTCAGGCGGATGCGCACGTTGGCCTCGCCGCTGCCGCCGCCGGCGTCCTCCCCTTCTATCACCTCCGCCTGCGGCACGTAGGTGTGCATAAACATCGTAGGCAAGCGCATCAGCTTTGCGTTGCCTTGGCCTGGATTTGGGCTAGCAGTGGGCACGGCCTGAGGGCTTGCAGATGGCAGGGGCGCGTTTGCTTGGAAACCCCACCTGGAGGCATGCAGAGTGCGACACCTCAGCCGGCTTCTTCTTTGCCGTGCCGGTGTCAAGCTCCTCCCCTGGCTGCTTGGGCCGATGCATGCGCACGCGCCACGACGTGCCTGCGGTTGCGACAGGAGTAAAACACAACTTCATATAGCGCTGGCACACGCATGCCGAGTTACGTGGCGTCAATGAACTGCTGATGGTCGGCAGGCGTAACTTATGCGCGTGACTGGGTCCACGTCACGTGTGGACCTTGGAGGGCGGTCGCATGGAAACACCACGACGCCATGCACCCACCCGGTATCTCCTGCTCCTTGTCCAGCAGGGCCAGCATCAGCAGCTGCAGCTGGCTATCACCATTGCGGGCCCGCCACTGCAAGCAGGGTGGGGCAGCAACAAGGTCTCAAGCAACGGATACGCAAAGCCTTACTCCTAGGAAACAGCGGTCCCGGCCCGAATGGCTCACTAGGCAGGTTCCCACTCCCCCGCCAGCGCTGCCAGCATCCATCATGGTCTGCTGATACCGGTAAGCCAGATGGAGAGTAAACAAGCCCCTCGCGCCCTACCCCACCCCACGACCCCAGCCCCTCAGCCACGCATCTCACATCCTCGAAGATGTCCACCGTGTCGCACAGGCTGCGGCCCACCAGCTCGGAGGCGGGGAAGCCAAACAGCTCCGAGGCGGGCCGCGACACGCCCAGCACGGCGCCGCCCAGGTCGGCCGTCAGCACCAGCTTCTTTTCCTCAAACACCTCGCCGGGGGCCACCTTCTCAATCTGCAGCATGCAAGACAGACACCAAACATGCTCTCACAGGATGCTCTTACGCGTGCGTACGGTGCGTACCGTACTCACGGCGTCCGTGTGCGTCAGGTTTTGGTACGCGCCTCATAGGTGCAGGCCGCGTTGCTCCATGACCTGTATGCGCTGCCCCAGCAGTTGGACGGCGCACACTTGCACCACCTAGGCCCACAAGCGCACAGGTGCAAAGCGGACTGGACGGCCTTACCTCGACAACGTAGAGCGCGGAGGACGTGTCAGATCCTGACGTGCTGCTGATCTTGATGCGCACCGGCACCGCCACGCCCGAGCTGTTGACCAGGTGCACCACGCGCCCAGCGCGGCAGCTGGCCTTGGGGATCTCGTGCGGGGGCTCCTGCAGATGTTCATCGTTGGCATAAATACAGTAACACAACTGCCAGCCTCCGCCTCTCCTGCCAAAGGTCGCGCAACCCATGCCGAGGCACATGGGACCCCATGTCCGCAGCTACCCGCAGGCTACCTGGCTATCCGCAGGATGGCGACCACACTTAAGCAAACACATCCGTTCCACACTCTGCTCGTACCGTACCTTGATCCACTTGGCGTGGAGCGTGTCGAAGGGTGCGGGCAGCAGCTCGTCCAACCGCATGGCGCCCAGGCGGCGCATGGGGTAGTTGAGCAGCGTGGCCACGCCCAGGCTGGCGAAGCGCAGCCGCATGTGGCTGTCCAACACCACCATGTTGCCGTCCAGCCCGTCCGTGCGGCGGCACGTCAGCGCCATGATGCGCTGGGCGGCCGTGCCTGCGGGGTGGGGAGGCGATGGGTGTCAGCCCCTGCAGGTATCGGTACAGTAGCACGGGTAGCGGGTTGCTTTCCTGCGTTTGGGCATCAGAGCTGCGCATATGGCTTCCGGTCCGGTTGGTGCTTTGGGCGTGGCGCTATGGGTGTGGTGGTCTTCGGGCCGGTGTGCGCTGGGTGCCCATGCAGGGGGATTTGCGTAAAGGTGCGCGAGGGAATGGACCCAATCCGCACCTGCCAGGCCCACGATGACCTCCACGGGCACGGGGTCGGCCAGGTAGCGGTGCTTGAGCAGCAGCGTGGTTGTGATCCCGCCCGCCTCCAGCTCCTCCCCCGTCGCCTCCCGGAAGCGCTCCAGCAGCGCATTGACCTCCGCCTCGGGCGTGTCGCACAGGGAGGCCAGGGAGCGGCCCACCTGGGGGGAAAGAGCAACAGCGGCAGTGAGCAACACGCACACACACTCGTGCATGGAAGATGGTGTGCAGAGTCCTGTAACGCAGGAAGAGCCGTAGGGACCCGGGCGACAGCTCGGCATGCCAAGAAGTTGCGTCGAAGCGTTGGGTTGTCATGGTGGGTGTCATCCGTTCGGCCCCAGCGACCTCACCAGGTCCTTCTCTGCGATGCCGCACAGCGACGCGAACTGCTGGTCGCCGCACAGGAAGGTGCCGTTGGGGGACACCCAGGCGCGGATGCGCAGCAGGCTCTGCGGCAGCGGCCGCACCACGCCCAGGAACATGCTGTAGGGGGCAGGGGGCGGCACAGGTCCATGTCATGCCTGTGCTTGATCAGGCTCGGGCATAGGGGCAAATGTCGAGCACCAAATGGAAAGCGCCACGCCAAACACGCCTAGACTGTATTCAGTTCAGTCGTTACACGTGGCAGGTGTAACTTCCCATACGAGCCGTAGGGCCCAAGGGATACCACACGCCTAGACTGTATGTCGCGCGCCACGTGGCTCACCTGTCGCTACCTGTGCCGGACATCTTGGTGACGCACAGCGTCAGGGGAAAGACGAAGTGGTCCTACAGGTGCAGTGGAATAGGGATCTGGTCAGGGCGGGCAGCAAGGCATGTTGCAGGTGAGCACTCGCACCGGAACAGAGCAAAAAGGGTGTACTGGCGGCTGCAGTCAGAGGGACGCCTTGCGCCGCAGCGCTTACTCCTGTATCCCTGAACCTCGTATCCAAAAAAACAAACATAGACACCTTGAAACACACTTTGCACATCCTTGCACCGCACCCTACTACACACACGCACCTTGTGCAGCGCGACAACCTCGCGCACCGTGTCCAGGATGTGGGGCTCGCCGCCGCTCACGTAGCGCTGCGGGTTACAAAGCGGGAGGCAGATACAAGCGTTCCTGGGAAACGGTTGTATGGACTCTGTGCCACGAATGTTGCTTGAGCACCAGTGATCAAACATTATGGCTTGGCAATCGACCAAGGCAGGACACCCGTCCATTGCAACACACCACCAGCCCCGACCACCCACAGCTCCACAGGGCCCACCTGCAGGTAGCCGTTGTGGCGCTGGCTGAAGGGCTGCGGCATGAGCAGGCTGATGTTGGCGCCTTCAAGCTCCGCCTTGGCGTACCCGAACACAGACTGGACGGCCTGGCAGCAGGAACGATGGAAGCACACGGGCATGGGCAAACAGACTGGGTGTGTGTTCTCTGTGTATAAGGCCTAAGCGTGTCTCGCACAGCAGGCAGGCAGCCGCCAGGGCCTCGAGGCCTGTGCCCCGTGTATTAGCACACGTGCGCATGCCGCACCCACCTGGCTGACCATCATGATGATGCCCTGCGCGTTGATGACAATGACAGCGTCGTCCTGGATGGACATGGACGTCAGGAACTCCGGCTTGTCTGTCGCCTGCGGCGGGCCGTGGGCAGGAGACGGGAAGGGTTGGGCAGGCAACATTGCAGGGAGCCGACCAGGGTCAACCGCCCCACGACCAACAAGCGTGTACAAAGCCCTTACCAGCTGCAGCGCACCGGTATTATGGTACCTCTGCCCACAGCGCACGTAATTGCCGGACAAGGACTAGGCAAAGGCAGGTACAACTGAAGGAAGTCGTGGCAGGTCTACGTCTACCCATTTTCTGCAATATGAGATCCTCCTGCTGCCCTTCCACCCCCGCCCACCTGCTGCACGGAGCTGAGGTCAAGGCTCATGATGGCGTCCCCGCCGCCGTGCCGCGCCGCGTCGCCGTACACACGTGCCGCCGCCGCGTGGTCGTGCCGCACGTCCTCCAGGAAGCGGCCGTAGCAGCGGAGCAGCTTGCCGTTGGTGGGGTAGCGCTCCAGCACCCTGCACAGCAGCAAGCCCATCCCCAGGGATATCAAGTCGTTTACTAGCAAGCACACAAAGGACGGGGGCATTGGGCACCCCACCCACTTTCAGTAGGGTATTCCATGAGCAGTGCTTAAACCAAGAATATGCACATCACCGTGCCTGCTGTTGGGGGTCCGCTCGCTCACCTCTTGTACACCTGGTTTGCCCGCGTGGTGGCGGACTCGAGCTCGTCCAGGCAGTGGTCGATCTCCGCCACCCGCAGCTGGCTGCGCAGGCACATGCGCCACAGCTCCGCCTCCAGGGACAGCACGGACTTGTGCACACGGATGACGGCCCTGCAGCACACAAGCCGCCAGTTGCGATTACCCAAAAACCGTACGGGTATTATTGGTCTTGATGACCAGGTTTGTCCAAGATGAGTCCGCAACAGGGTTTATCCTGGTCGTGCGGCAACCAGGGTGCGTGTCTTGCTGCTGTCATGTCTTTGCTGCGTGCAAGCATAGTACGGCCACGGACCTGAAGTTCCGCTTGAACTCGATGTAGGCCTGCAGGTCCATGCCGCCATCACCGCTGTCCTTGAGCCGCTTGCTGGTGGCCATGGTGCAGTAGATCTGGGCCGAGCAGGAGTGTAAAGGGAAGCTAGTGAGACACGGCATATACTTGAAAACGATATGGCACTTCAGGAGCCAGAATCCAGATAGACCATGCAAAGCTTTGAGTGGCGCTCCTCCAGCCCCGCCCCTGCCCCCACCTGGTAGCGCTCCACCAGCGTGGGCGCGTGCCTCCCCGCCAGCTGCAGGTGCGTGCGGCTGCCGGGGCCGTCCTTCCTGACCGCCAGCAGGAAGTTGGCGTACAGGATGTGCAGGAAGGGCTTGTTGGAAAAGGCCAGCATGCCCGCCTTGATGACCACCTCGGCCGTGGCCGCCGCCTCCTCCGTCACCACGCCGTCATCGTCCCACTTGCGCACCACACGGCTCAGGATCTCCACCTCGTGCATCTATAGCGGGCACGGGACAAGTGAGCTCCGTCACGACTACCAACCGAAGCATCTCATTTTCCCTACTGCGCGGTACGTCCCACGCCGCCGTTTCATACATCCTCGCCCAGCTCCTTCTGTTCACAGCCACAATGCACCCGCGACCCACCTCGTCGAACTTGTGCACCTTCCGCTGCGCCCTGACGTCCGCGAAGCCGCTGATACCAGCGAACTTCTTGGCGGAGCGCATGGCCCACCACACGCGGCCAGCGCACAGCACCGCGCCGCCGGCGATGACGGGGAAGATGCCGTACAGGACGTACTGCACAGGGGAGACCCCGCCGGGCGGACGGAGCGCTTAGTAATCCTGCATGGGCGCTCAATCCAGACCCCAACCGTGCTGCATATATGCCAACTGTTGCTGCCGCTGCGTTAGGTACCGGCACTTATCCGTCCCATGCTAAGTGGTTTACCGGTTAACCCGCCGGGGTGCCACTTACGCTGGTCAGTGTGTCCTTGAACGCCGCCGAGTGGTCCTTGCCGTACACGTACACCGCCAGCAGTACGACAGTGTACAGCACGCCCAGCCACTCCGCCGTCCACACGCAGTTGACGGGCGCCCGGTAGAAGGGCAGCTTCCGCAGGTTGAGGTAGTAGATCAGCGCCACGCTGCCCAGCATGACCCCCACCTGCCACTTGGGCCACGCCTGCACCATGTCTGCAGCTATGACGAACGCTGTCTTGCACAGCAGCACCTTGAGGCGTGTGTAGGCGTCCGGGGAGGCCAGGAAGGCCTTGCTGGTGGGGTTGAGGTCGGAGGAGGCCACCACCATGAGCGCCGTGACGCAGAAGTGCAGCAACGCGGTGGACAGCGCCACCGACATGTGGAGCACGTGGGGGAAGGCGAAGCACTCTGCAGGGCGGGAGGAAAGGGGGCAGCGCGGCGGCCGAGGTCCATGTTAATCCAGCTAGGCTGCGAGTGGCAAAGAAGCAGGTAGGCACATTACATGGACGCATGTGAGGAGCGCGTTCACTGGGGTTGCAGCAGACGGCTATATAGGAGAGGAAGGGAGCCTTGCTTACCGACGCCCATGAAGTAGTTGTGCGGCGCCCCGCTGCCGCTGAAGTTGCAGTTGGCTGTGAACACTAGGTAATCGAAGAATGACACCTGCGGTCGGCCCAGCAAGGCAACAGTTTGAATGATACTGTTTACAGCCACTCATGCCTCCCTACGTACCAGATGCCCCCAACCACACCGTTGAACGTTACGTACTGAGCTGGACTCCGTACCAGCGTTCTGTATGGCAGCACATGCATGTGCGTGGGCACGGTAGGCTGGATGCACGCACGGGCACCGCATACGGACTCACACTCAAGATGACGAAGATGATGTCGTACACCACCCGCAGCAGCGCCACGGCGCGCAGGAGCCACTTGGAGTGCTCCGCCTTGCGCATGGCCAGCGTGAGCCACACCAGGCTGCCGACGGCGACCAGGATAATGCCCATCACGATGTACATCACCTGAAGGCAAGCGGGGCGGAGGGCAAGTACACCTGACTCGAGCCTCGGGAAGAGACAGGCGGGGCACGGACGTATTGCATGCAGCCACGCCACAGCCATGCCATGCAGCCATGCCACAGCGGGCAGAGCAACCGTGCTGAACAACGCGCCTAGCGGCCATGGCACTACTCACCAGGATATACGTGCTGTACCCGTACAGACGCATGATGGGTGACCGCCACACCGTCCAGCGAACGATTTGCCATACCGGGTTGGCAGTGTTGATGTTCCTGCGTGCATGGTAACACGTTGCCGGGTGAGTGGGTCAAGGTGCCGCTGGTCGGTGCATGTGGCAGCTGGTCGAAGCCGCAACGCCGCAGCTTACTCAACAATCCAGGAGGCCTAGGACGCTTTGGCCACCCGACTGAGAACTTACCACCCAATGATGGACGGATTGAAGGCAACAATGAACGGGCACTGTGCGGGTCGCAGGTAGGACAAACGGGAGGCAGGAGCGGCAAAATGTAAGTCATCGGCCGTCTGTAGGACGATGTGCGTTGCAGCACGCACTTGAACTTAGCCCCACGCACGGAGTCGCCCAAAGAGAGTCGGTCCAGGAATCCTGCCTGCCGGCTATGGAACGCTGCGTGCCCATGTTGCCTGGGGGCTGGGGCTAAGGGCCCACCCAGGCAAGATGCCCCCTGCCCTGGATCAGCAGGGCCAACATGCTGACGATCAGGGCATTGTGCGACCGCATAGCGCGCTGCACCCGGTAACTGTGTCGTCCTGCCTGCCCTCCCCTACCGTACATTTGCATGGATCGTGCCCTTACCAAGCCCTCCAGGATGACCCTTACGACCGTCAGTTGCCAGGTGCTGAGGATGGACTTGCTGTTGACCAGCGTGTACATGCAGGAGTACACGCCCTCCTGCATGGAGCGCTTCTGTTCGAGGATGTCGTCTGCAGGGTGGCGGAAGAGCAGAAGTAAGAGCGCCGCACAAGCACCTACCGCAGGCAGCCGGTGTGTCCGCAGTTTGGGACAAAAGGTAGCTTCTGAGAGCCAGTGCTACACCAAAGCCTCTAAAGTCTTGAAGGACCCCCACGCCTTCAAGCCTTCAACGCAGTACTAGTCCACGAAGGGAAGAGGAACCGCCGTGTCACTAATAAGGTTCTTCCGGTGTAACCAAAAGGCCGCTCTACACACGCCAAGTAAGCAAGCAGCGCCAAGGCTGTGTCACTGATGCGCACCTTCATCCTGATCCTCTTTAGACCTGGAAGTGGGCGGAATGACACATTGCGGGGGAAGGCGTTGCGTCAATGGACAGTCAGAACACGCACGCCCCGAACTGATGACTGTGCAGTTCCCGCCGGTCCCGTGCACGTGCAAGGGGTTTATGCGGGGTACTGCGGAAGGGAAGTTGCGCGCATAGCACTGCACTCCCAACTACAAATTGCCTTCTTGAATTTTATTCAGTTGCAGGCGCAGAGCGAGCTCACAAGTGTACTACGCCACACAAGCAGCCAAAACGAGTGACTCCGGGATCGTACCTTTGAAGCTTCTTCAGCGCTTTAGCATCGCTGCGCTGCGAGCTCGTCTCAGACATCCCAGCGGACGTCCCGCTGGTGCCAGAGCGAACACTCCCTTCGTCAGCCATCTCTCTGCTCGTTGCGCCCCCGCACACTGACCCCCCGTCGACCTAGTAAGCTTGCTAATGGTTCCAATGTACAAGAGGGTAAAGGGACATGTGGAAAGCTCACGCGTTGTCCGCTTGTAGGGGGAAAAACGTTATGTCGATACTGCACACAAGGGTGCATGGCATGTCATTGCGTTACTGCATTTTGCGTCAACATATCTGAAAGGTATTGTTGGATCAAACCGCGCGATTGCAGAACACCGGTAGCAGAAAAAGGAGCAGGAAAGTCGCAATGAAGGTCATGCAAGTACGTGGTGGCGCCCTACCAGTATGCCAAAAAATCAGCAAAGTAAAAGGCGTTGCAATGCAATTGGCCCTTTATTGCACATTCCTTACTTGGACGTACGGACAAAAGTTATCGCACAATCCGTCCATACTACCCGCCGGTACACTTGCTCTTAGTAAGCGCCCTGTCACGCTCCTCTGCCGCGGCCTGTGCAAACATTACCTGGCATTCGCTTAAGCACGCCGTCTGCCTTGGCAGGACGCGCAGGCCAAGAACCAGGTTGCCAGCCTGTGCCAGAGGCTTGGCCCACCTGGCGACTTTGCAGACGCGTCGCCAATGCTGGCGTCCCTGCGCAGGCGCATAGCACTCAGTAACCTTCTTTTATGACGCGCAACTGCAACTAGTACCCGTGCAGTACACGTAAGCGTCTGACGAGGCAGTCAGTACAAGGGAACCCAACACCACAGCGGTCAGTCCCTTGCCTCGATATCAACACCAGACCATCCAGGAGGAGTAACCTACTCAGAATGCATCTGGTAATGCCACCCTCCGCAGCAGCCGCAGCAGCCGCAGCAGCAGCAGCAGCAGCAGCAGCAGCAGCAGCAGCAGCAGCAGCAGCAGCAGCAATAAGGCACAGCGCACTGTCACACTAACAGACAAACGCACCCCAACACGACACCCAGGCCAGCACGCACATGCAGCACCGGCCACCTTCACTACTGGACGCCCCAAAGCAGGATGACAAGCCACGTGCGTTTCCATGCAGTGTATGCACGTTACTCGGCCCAACATGTTGCGCCATCCCTACTCTAGCGACGGCCTGGCCCCTGGAAGGCTGCCACCTAATAATGGTGCTAGGCTCCTATTGCATGCAAACAGTACCATCAGCGTGCTGCCCTTGCAGCGAATGAGAAGTTGCACAGTCATCCTCACAGTGGTCACAACAGCAACGGTGGGTACACAAATGTGAACCCGTCTCGCCTGGCAACAACGTGCATGCGGCTTGCATGCGACCTAGGAAGACTTTGCACAGCGACCAATGCACGTAAGGCCTGAGTACACACGGAGACGTTTCCACGAAGACCAAGATGTCCGAAGGGAGCATGCTACGAACGGCTTCCAACGACCTCCACCAAAGCCGGGGCACGCAGGTGCGAATGCCAACGTACTCCTTCAGTCGTACTCCTCGTCCGCATCCGCCTTCCCAGCCTGCAGGCACACATAGCAGCGGGGGCGACTCCGATTACCACACTTGCTTTATACCATCCTTCACCTTGCGAGTCCTGCCTTTAGGGAGAGTCCTGAATGCCTAATGCTGCGGCCTTTGAGGATGGAGCTGCAACTGTGCATCACATCTGAACCCGAGCGCATCCAGACCCGTGCCCGTGGTCCCCCCACCTGCTGCTGCTTGATGACCGCCTGGTTGCGGAACATCTCCGCCACCTGGGCGGCGCTGGTGGCGTCCTCAGGGGACTTGTCGTCGCGCACGCGGATGAGGCGGGGGAAGCTGCAGGCAGGTGTCCAACCGAACCGCAGTTAGCATGCATCCCGGGTGCTCCAAACCCGACACACCTCCTACCCCAACAGTGTCAAGCGAGCGGCGGCAAAAGCAACGGTGATCCACTCCCTCCTCCACCGACGGGCGCCGCACTCGGCAGCCTTATGGAAACGACACCCGTGCCCAAACACACTCCTCGCAGTCTCAGCTTCCCGTCCAGCCTATCCCTCGCACAAGCATGCCCCAGCGGCTTGCTGCTCACCGGATGCTGATGCCCTTCTCCGGGTCCACCAGCCCCGCCGCCGCCTGGTGCACGGGGCTGATGGACAGGTCCGCTGCCTTGACCTCCCACACCGCCACCGTGTCGAACCACACGTCCGGCACCAGCTGGTCGCTCCACCTGCACCACACGGAGCGGCGCCGGCCACAGCGGAATGGCAACCATGACGGCTCGAGGCCGGCGTGCGACACAGACATGTATCGGTTCCATGTTGCAAGCGCCAGTCCTTGAACCGCATAGGGCTCATTGGTAGCCCTTGCAAAGGCCGCATACATACAAGACGTGCTGGCGCCTCAGCAAGCGCCTCGCGGACATGCTGCCAATCACGCACGCAGCAGCTGCCGTGCCCAACCTCGCGCTGTGCTTGACCTGCCACAAGGGCAGCACCCACCGGTAGTAGTTGCGCGGCTGCGGGATGATGTGCGGCCGCATGCTGTCCGCCAGCTGCTGCAGCTGCTCCTCGCTGAAGCCGGTGCCCAGCTTGCTGATGGTCTGGTAGGTCTCCGTGTCGGGGTCGTAGATGCCCAGCAGGTAGGCGCCAAACACGCCTATTAGGAGGCCAGAGACCGATGTTGGCAATGCACAAGGACGCACGTATGAAGGAGCAGAGCCGACACACGTGGCTGCAGCCTACGGCTCCTCGTCGGCGGCAACGCAGCGCATACAGCGTGCAGCAGGGAACAAGTAGGTGACTGGAGTGCCCTTCACGCACCGGGTTGCATTGCTTGCACCCCCGATGGAGTCAGTTAGGGGTACCAAGAAGCCGCACCACCCTCGACCCACCTGTCCGCTTGCCCTTGCCGTAGAAGGCCCCCAGGGGCACCACGTCAAAGGTGTCGCCAACGCCCTCCTGCACGCGGCAGCGGGGGTGGTGCATCATGGAAGACTGTGACGGTCTGCCGGTCCGCGGTACCCAAGCACCAGAGCGTACACACCCAGAAACGCAATTGCACGTTATCAGTAGCGCTTGCCAGGGTACCGCAAGCGCGAGCTTCCCTACCATGTAGTCCTTTTTGAGCTTGAGCCAGTGGCTGGACCGCTTGCTGGGCTCGTATGTGTCCTTGAGCGTCTTGACAATGAGGCCCTCCGTGCCCGCCTCCACGGACTCGTTCAGGAACGTCTGGACAGGGGCAGGGGCAGGGGCACGGTAACGTCATGCGTGCGTAGCCGGGCACACAAGTGCGAAGGAGGAGCTGCAACAAGCACCAGCACAGGTCCTCATGCAGTTGCGGAATGCGGTCACAGAGCTGTGTCCGCATCTGCAATTGTACTCAGTGCTACAACCAATTGTCGGAGCGCAGTACACTGGAGAAAAGCGCGGTGTGTATACACGTGCACCTACCGAAAAGCCGGTGTGTATACACGTGCACCTACCGAAAAGCGCGCTGTGTATACACGTGCACCTACCGAAAAGCGCGCTGTGTATACACGTGCACCTACCGCTAGCTCCTCTACGTCCCTGCTTGTCTTGGCGCTGGCATAGGCCAGCTGCCCCTCCACCTCCTTGAGTGCACCGTACAGCGCCTCGCGCCGCTCCGTGAGCGGGCGGTGCAGCATGGACTCGCCGTTGAGGTACAGGCAGTCGAACGCAAAGAGCACCACCTGCGAGGAGGCACGGCGAGCCGCCAGGTGATTTGCTGTTGCGTAACACACGCGGTTCACGGGAAGGGCCTGGGGCACAACACTGTTCCTGGTCTTGCGCCCGGACAGCGCATGCAGGGAGGTGGTGCACAACGGCAGGGCGACGGTACGGAAGCAACGGTAACCGTCAGGCAACCAGTAGAACCAGGAACAACCACGAACAAACTACCAGGCGAGGAACGCCCCGGCGCGCTTGCTCTACACACGGTTTTCAGGGCCGCATAGAGCCTTGCTGCGACTGCTCATTCAAATGCTTCAGCACTCATTCACGGTCAGCTGCTCTTCCGGCTTGCGCTTCACAGTACGAGCTCCTGGCCGTCACACGTAGGTCCCACGTGCCCTGCCTCACCTGCACCTTGATGTCCCCAACAGCCACGTCCTTGCGAGCGCGAGTGGACAGAACCTGGGGCATGACAAAGCAGCACGCTGTTAATTCTCACACTTTGTGCGCCTGTCAGTCACCCCGCTGACTGGCCCGGGGTACCGTACGCAATGCTTCCCGTCCTGGCATGCTTTAGGCAAGGCCACAAGCCATGCCTGGTGTGGCCCCAGCTGCACACGAATATACGCACCTGGAAGGGCTGGATCTTCTTCTTCTCGTTGTCCCAGGCCACCGCCTCCGAGTCGAACACGATGGACTGCACGTGCGGCTGCAGCAGGCCCGGCAGGCGGGCCACGATGTCGGGGTACTTGCCCGTATTGTCCTCCGCGTTCCTGCGCGCCAAGACCAACGAAAACAAAGAACATTTCCAGACACAATCGTCTTCGCCCACACCGCCGGCCGGTCCCGCGTTGCCGTGTACTAAGAAAGAAGCAGTGAGTCACGGGAGTCACATGAGTAAGGTTCACCACGGCAAGGGGACACGTGGTCTGCAGCGCGCCCACCTGCTGAAGATGTGCACCGTCTTGCCCCCGTCCAGCACGTGCACCTGCGCCCGCTCGCCGTCGTACTTGTACTCCACCGTGAACTCCTGGTCCGTGAACTTCTCCAGCACCTCGCGCACACCCGTCGTGGGCTGCAAGAGGGGGGAGAAAGAAGTTCGAAATGATGCTGAGTACTGCTCCTTGCGATGCGGGGCGGTGCGCAGGAAAGGCACAGCAGCATGCAGCGCAGTCGGCTCTTGGTTCTCGAGGTACGAGGAGGAAGCAGCAGTAGGCGGTACAATGCGCGCGTGTGTTTGCCGGAGGCACGTGCTACGATGGTTTGCGCTTCCGGGCCCCGGCAAGGCCCCGTTTGCGGGGTGGCCCAGAGGGGCAGCCCCTGTTGCTGTCTCACCTTGGCCAACATGGGCTTGACGGGCACCCCAGGCATGAAGTGGCAGCGCGAGGCCAGGTCGTCCGTGCCGTGCTCCACCAGCGCCGGAATGAGCTGCAGGAGAGGGCAAGCGCAGGACGGACGCGCATGCACCTAGTGTTATGCGCTAGGCGGCGGGTGAGCAGGCGGCATGGAGAGCCACCCAAGCGACAAGGTGCGGGAAGCGGCCGCCGCCTGGCAACCCTACTCGCTGCAGCTCATGTAGTACCCTCCGGTTCATGCTGGCGTCGCGTATCAGCCCATGTGACAACTCCGCTTGCAGTGCTCCTCTCCGTCCGCTATGCAATACTGTGCCCCCGTCCCGCTGCCCCCTTCCTACCATGTCGTACGACGGGCACTCGCTGTACGCCTGCTTGACCGCCTGCGCCGCCGCCTCCAGCGCCTCCGCCAGCCGCCCGTCCTTGGCCCCCTTGACCCCGTTGCGGTGCAGGTGCACGGCGTGCGACAGCGCCACCAGCACGGACTGCTCGGCCAGGCCGATGCGCAGCTTGGCCTGGCGGGATGGAGTGGTGGTTCCGGGCAGCAGGGGCACGGAGATGGGACATGCGTGGGCAGTAGGAACCTATCTGACTTACGGTTGCAGTGGGGGGTAGGGGCGAAGCTAGAGGGACTTCCTAGGCCGCAACAGCCCCGATGAGGGCAGGTAAGCGTTTGGTGCAGCGAGTGCGCGGTCGATAGCACACAGGCGGTGGGTACCGTGAAACGTGCATGAGGCTGTTGGAGGCTCGTATCATGTGGCGTGTGCGACACGTCGGGCAAGCACACCGGTACAGCGCGCGTACCGAAGTGCGAACAGCTGTACGCTTGCACGCAAGTGGTTGTCGTGCCCAAGTACGATCAGATGTGCCAGCCGCAGCCTGTGGGCATGCACGGCCTGTGCCCCCCACCTGCAGCGAGCGCATGACGTAGCCAGTCTCGTTGCCCTTAGACGCCACCAGCATCTTGACGATGATGCCCCGCTTGTAGTCCCCGCTCTTGTTGCCGCTCGCCTGCGCGGCGGCACCATGTAGTCACCTTACTGTAGGGGACGCACACTAACAAGCGTAAACGTGTAGGCATCAGCTCTCCACCTTCGTCACGGCAAGGGCGCACGTATCAGGAAAAGTGCACACAGACGCAGAAGCATCTCAGGAACAGGGCTTACACCTTGCCTCCGAAAGCCCACCTGCGCAATGTCCTTTAACATCTTGAGCACCGACGGCACCGTCAGGGGCGGCGGGGCGAACATGGTCTTCTGGGTGCTACGCGCGCCTGTGGTCAGGAAGCCAAGTGAACACTCATCAAGCACGTGCCGAGCCCCGGAGCCTCTTGGTCCTTCACAGTGTATACGGCCCTGATCCTATTCGGCCGTACCCCGCTGCAGTCAACCCGACACCTGCAACTAAGAGCACAACCCACATGCGCCCCCGCTCACCCACTGCCACCACGCCCAGGTCTCCGCTGGCTTCGTACGCCTTCTTGATGCTCGCCTCGTTCTTGCCCGTGGCCTCGCACAACGCCTGTGGGGACAGCACAGCTGCCTGTCTGAACCCACACTGACAAAGTGTTCTCACCAGCGTATGAAGCCCCTGGGCTGTGTGTCATAACCCAGAACCCTTTCACACGAAACGAAGAGTACGGCCCCATGCCCCAATCCCTGGCCCCACCTTGATGAGTGTGGCCTCCCCCACGCCCAGCTCCACGCCCATGTGCGCTGGCGCCACACGGTTAACACACAGGTACACGGCGGGCAGCAGGTCGGAGGGCGTGGTGGCCAGGATGGCACGGAAGGCGGCCACCAGGTGCCCCACGATCTCCAGGCGCTTGGTGGTGTCCGCGATGGCCTGGGCACGTGGCGGAAGGCGGGAGATGGAAAAGAAGGGTAGGACGGCTGACACGGGTAGGTCAGAGATGCGGGGAACAAGCGAGACTACGAGATCGCAACAGGTGAGCGTAAACGTTGGCCAAGTGCGAGTGTGCATTGTAGCAGCCAGGAGGTGCGCTTGGGAATGGCTGCCTAGACATCAACCTGTGCGCAGCACAGGGTGCAGGGGGTCCAGTCCCGGGCAGAGGGCGCAGGGGTCCGGTCCGACATGCAGTACCTCGAAGGTGTTAGCGAGCATGCTGTACGGCACGGGCGCGCCCGCCTTCCACGTGATGAGCTTCTCGTAGTCCTGCTCCGCGTACTTGGCGGCGGCAGCCAGCGCGCCCGTGCCCACGCCCTCCACCTGCAACGCAACAGCAAGCGTGCGTCTTTGCGTCAGGCGTGACGGCCGCAACACGTAATGGCCTTGCCTACCACCTGGGTTACAGTGGCACTGCCGGCATTGCCAAGATGTGGGTGCATGGCTGAGCAGCTGTTCTCGTCGTTCAGCTGGTGACCCACGCCCCGCATGAAGCCCAAATCTGGCTTCCGGGGCCGCACCTTGCCGGCCGCCTTGTCCCCTTTTGCCGCCGCCTTCTTAGCGCGCTTCTTCGCGCCACCCGCGGACGCGCCCCCATCGGCCAGCACGTCATTCGGCTCTCCCCCCGCGTCGTCGTCGCTGTCCGAAATGGGGTCCTCATCCTCATCCCCGTCCTCGTCTCCTCCGGCCCGTCGCCGCTCCTTTGACGCCGCTGCTTTGGCGTCGCCAGACCCGCCTGCGCCGCCCTCCCCGTCCTCCTCGGCAGCTTTGGCTTTGCTGGCTGCCGCCTTGCCATTGCTGGTAGCTGCTGCTCCAGAGGCAGCGGCAGCAGCCCCTTTGCCTCCTGCTGCCTTGCCAGCAGCGCTGGGCGCAGCACCCTTCGCTGGCGAGCCGTTTGCCCCAGCTGCGGCGTTAGGTTTCCGGACGGGCTTCTGAAATATCGATGCCAAGGGTGCAGCAGGTTTGCTTGCTGCGGGCGCAGCAGCCGCATCCGCGGCCGCTGGCCCTGGCTCTGCGCCTGGCTTGCCTTGCCCGCCAGCCTCCGTATCGGCCATTGGGCTATCTTCACCGCTTTCCCCTGCCCCCTTTGCTGTTGCTTCGTCAGCTGGCTGCTGCTGCTGTTGCTGCTGCTGCCGCGGAGGTCCATCGTCGTCGTCTTCCTCTATGACGGTGCGTCGCAGGCGCTTATGTGCGCGTGAGGGGCCCTCAACCCCCTCGTCATCCTGGATGGTTGCGCAGGTGGATTGGGTGAGTGGCAAGGCGGGAGAACAGAGCACGAGCGGTTTGCAGTAGAATGGATCAAGACGAAATCAGCTTACGGGCTGTCTATGTTTATCTGCATGCGCTCCAACTGTCTACTCATGTGTGTAAGCGTAGCACGGCGCCGGGCTCACCAGACAGCCAAGCCCAGCCCAAGTACTGTAGTGCCCGCCACTCTCTGGCCGCTGCAGTTGCCCCCTCACAATCCCCACCCCGCGTGCATACCCTACCTCAGCGTCTGCAGGCGCTGTGGCAGGGGCAGCCAGTGGCTGCGGCTCCGGCTTCGTCTCCTCCGGTTTCTTAGCAAGGGGTGAGGCTGGCTGGGGGGCCTTCGACGGAGACTTCTTCGCAGGGGTCACAGACTTTTTGGCTGGCGCAGGAACTTTCCCAGTATTGTCGCATTCCTTCGATTGAGCAGCTTTTCCTCCCGAGAAGAAGGCGTTAATGCTCTTCTGTTTCATGTTGGCCCTTCAATGGCGGGAAGCCCGCACAGGCACCACCTCTGCCTCCCAGGTTTTACTTCTGTGCTGTATCAGAACTAATGTATCAAGGATATAAGTGCACCTGCAACATGTAGCGAAGAGCTGTCGCGTGTCGACACGTCTGTTCTGTAGGCCCAAGGGTACAGGCTGTATCTGGTCTGGCAAAAAGGCCGGTGTTTACTTGCAATTCAACTGCCTAGTTCACATAGGATATCAGCTCAACCAACCTCGAGGTAGCGGCCAGCACCGCACCGTGCGATGCCATGACATGCATCGCAGTCCAAGCGCAAACTCGTTATCACCCCTGTGTGCGACAGACTAGCTCTCTTCCTGCGTTAGCAAGACAAACATCCTCCATTCGTGATTACCTATTTATTCTCGAGCCAGGCTTTGTGACCCAAGGGACTGCCTTGCGCAGGGTTTCTGGCCACGTAGCGCCCTGTATGTTTGCAACAGCTGCTTCAACAGCTGCAGAGTATGCAGCGTCTTTCCTGGCCAAGCCAGCCGAGGCTGCACCGGGCTGCGAAACTGGGTCGGCAGCTGGTGGGTAGATCACAGCGCTGCAAAGAGAAACAGACAGCAACAGGCCGTTAAGGTGCTCATGCCCTTCTGTCTGTGCGTGTAGGGCTTTCGGGCTCGGGTGAACCGGAACTACTTTTGGACGTCCGAGTCCGCGAGGCAGCTGGCCTGGTAGCGACCTTGGAGCTGATAGCGAAGTGCTACAGCGACACACACGGTAGGAACCCGCTACTGTATCCTCTTTTGCGCCTTCGTGCATCTGCACACTGTTCCCCTCGCTCGTGCGGCTTCCCTCCACTTGCAGTGTGCATCGAGATCATGAAGGGACAGGGCCTCCAGGTTCGGGCCGTTGACCAGGCGAAGGTATGGCGGACAGGGTGCTGGTACCAGTATGAGGGGGGGCGGTATCTGATGGTCACAGACAAGCCCCTACCAGTATGGCATATCACGAAGGTTGAGGCATAACGGTTCTGACTCGGTATCGTAAGGTGACAAGCAACAGTACGCTGGAGCAGGTGGATGCGTGGCACTACTCATCATGTATCAGGAGACTAACCGCTCGGCAAGGTACATCAAGACACGTGCCAGCACCTAAGCATGCCAACCTTGTCCCCTTCTGACTGCCTGCAGTGCTCCTTCGCGGACGCCTTCTTTCCCGCTACTCCCCCAGCCTCCATCTTCAGCCGCTTCCACTGGTGAGCAAGACCACCTTTTCTCCTGCCTGTTGTAGGCCGGTACATCCTGGCGCCGTGAGCCGCAGGTGCATACCAGCAGCACTGTGCGGTTACTCTGCCCAGTGCCTACTCATCCCGCTGCTGCGTACGTGTGCCTCGCAGCGCCAAGCCGTACTTCCCCATCTGGGTCTCCCCCTCGCACATAATCCGGGCTGTCAAGAGCGCCACCCATGCCGGGGCCTCCACGGCGCGCAGTGCAAGCAGCAGCTACACCCTACACCTACAGGTGGGGAGGAAGGGAGAAGCTGCTATGCAGGCAATGCAAGAGTCATATACTGCTGCCCACGTTTGTCGATCTTCCCAACACCTTCGCTGTCAACCCAACACCCTCGCTAACCCACATGCAGATTTTGCAGCTTGCAGACGGGACGTAGCTTAAAACGAGGCATAACAGTCCAACCGGTGCATGATGCCTTCCCGGGCCCAAACCCAAATGCATTTTTACCGCTTTGCACGCAGGTCACCGCCTCGCAGCCTGACCGGCTGCTGCTGCTGGTGGAGGCGCTGGCGGGCGGCGGGACGGGCGGGGGCGGCGGGCTGGTGTTCAAGAGCTCCCGCCACAGCATCGCCATGCTGACCCCGACAGGTGGGTCACCGCCGCTGGCACGCGCTTATCCTACCCGTACACTGCCACGTGGTGCAGGTGCGGACCACCTCTTACCATACAGCTGACGCCGTTTCGCAGTTGCTTTTCTGCTATTGTGCCTGCAGCAGCGATGAGGCGTTCATAACTCGTTAGTCCCCGCGTGTCCGGTCCACCCAGGGGAAGGGGACGGGACCAGCTGCTTCGTTGACGGGGACGCCTTCGAGTTCACTGCCGAGTGCCTCATGGAGTGGCCCCAGCTGCTGGCGGAGGTGCGGCTTGTCGGGCGGGGATAGTGGACCTCCGCATGGGTACAGCGTGAGATGCCAAGAGGCTGCAGACCCCTGCCCCCTGGATCCAGATGTCCACCCAGCCATGTACCATGCCTGGGCGTTGCCCCGCTCAGTAGATGCTGGTGGGCGTACACCAGGGCGGCCAACCCAGATGGCAAACCTCTCCACGAACGTGCGCCTTCCTCCGTCCCGCTTTTGGGTCAGGTGCTGCTGGACGTGCACCGCAGCGGCTGTGAGGAGGTGCAGCTGCAGCTGGCGGGCGGCTGGCTGGCGCTGGAGGGCGCGGCGGGGGACTGCTGCTCGCAGCTGCGCGTGGCGCTGCGGCCGGGCGGCGCGGCGGGGCGCGCCATGGCGCTGCACGCACCGCACGGCCCCGTCAGCGCGCCGTTCAAGGTGCGGGGCAGGGGACACTGCATCAAGACTGACCCAAAACAAATTGCTGGCAACGGTGTAGCATGAACTGCTATCCTCCAGACAGCGTTGCCGTTGGGCCACGTTGGAAGACCATCTCTTGCAGGCTCAGACCCAGTCGCACTGCGGTAGTTGTGTCGAGTCGAGTGGCCAAGCCTGTGGGCCCTGCCACTCCCTCGTTTGCCCCACTTTAATGCACGGCGCCGGCTGCCTGGCCCCCAGGTGCGCCACTTGCAGCGTCTTGGGCCCCTGTGCCGCCACAGCCAGCAGCTGCTGCTGCAGCTGGGCCCCGACGCGCCGCTCAGCGCCGCCTTCGCGCTGCGGCACGGGGGTGCGGTGCAGCTGTTCGTGGCGCCCGTGCTGGGGGAGGAGGAGGAGGCGGGGGAGGCCGGGGAGGGGCAGCAGGAGGAGGGGGTGCGGGTTGACGAGGAGGCACCGGGGGACGAGGGCGACGACGTGGAGGACGCAGAGGCACAGGCGGTGCGGCCGAAAGCTCGGGCCAAGGCCCCGCAGAAGGAGAGGAAGAAGCCGGCAGCGAAGATGCCCGAGCGCGCACGGGAGGCGGAGGGGCAGCAGCGGCAGCGGGGGCAGGAGGACATGGGCCTGCGGGATCAGGTGCTGGGGGGCAGCAACGGTGGCGACGAGCGGGTCGTCAAGCGTAGGGCTGTGGCCGACGGCCAGCCAGCAGCTGACAAGCAGGCCAGCATCCGGAAGGCTAATGCTGTCGGCTTCCCTGCTGCCCCGCCCACTGTCAGCAGCCAGCAGGCAGCTCCGGGGCATGCGTACGCACTCCTCCAGGCGCCTGAGATGCAGGCGATGGCCTGCGCAGGAGGGAGCGGCGCCCTGGGCAGCGCGACACGGAGTGCAGCAACGGGAGCAGCGGCGTCCTGCTTCGCCGCACGGCCCACACCACCCTCTGCGGGTCGCTCCGTCGGCTGCGGCGTCAGCGCAGTGCCGGAGGCCCCTGGCGCATCGGGCACCGGACTGATTGCTGCAGACCAGCAGCAGCACCCATCCACCACAAGCACGCCCGCAACGCGCGTTGGCGCTATTATCGGCAAGGAGGCAGCCGTCGCTGAGGGCGATGGTTCGGGGTACGTGGCGGCTGGCGGCGAGGGAAGGCGGCGCAGTGGTGCATCGGACTGGGGCCTGGGTGCAGGGGCGTGGGGCTGGGAGGCGGGTGTGAGTGCGGGGGAGACGAGCTGGTACTCGGATGACGAGGGGGCCGACGGCGGGGAGGGGGCGCCGGGGCAGGAAGATGAGCTGTGGCTGGCCAGCGCAGGGTACTGAAGGTGCTGCTGTCTGCAATGTGTGATCGCGGGGGTGTTTGGAGCTCCGCCTGCCTGTGGTGCTGCCTACTTGCAAGGTTGGATAGTGGCAGCGACAGCGGCGCTGTGCAAATGAGGGTGCGTGCTGGTACTGATTGCCGAGGTGCACCTGCTTTTGCACCTCTGTGGCCGTGCACGGGCCTGTGACACTCGCTCAGCCGCGGACACATGGTGGTGGGCAGCGCGCGGTGTGAAATTGGGCATGAACTGGAGACTGGCGCCCTTAGCTGCCATGATGTGTGTTACAGCTGCGTCTCGCTGCTGCGCTTGGTTCGCCATGTCCCGGTTTACATTCTTCCAGCTTGACACGTGAGTGAGCCAGCGTGCTGTGTGGTATCTGGTGGTATGCACCGGATTGGCTCCCCTAGCTGCCTCAGTTTGCCTCGACTTGCGTCGGTCATTGCAACCGAGCGGAGAGGGTCTGAGGCTGCGCGCGGGCCCCTGTGCCCATTGCCGCTGTGCGGCTGCGGCGCCGTATGAGGTGAGGCTTGTGCCCGTAGCGAGGTCGTCGCTTCTTGCGTGGCCAACTCGTATACAGTGTGGCTCACCAACCCAGTATTTCCTGTGAAGTCGTATGCACTATGGTCGCATACTGGCCAAGCCGTGGAATGGTTTTCTGCAGCTTACACAGGCTTGCACGGGAATGGAGGTCCCGGGTGCACGCAAGTAGCAGGCGAAAGGACCGCCCGTGTCCATCCAGCAAAAAGGGAAAACTTGCTGGCATGGTCTGAGGTACGTGCCGGCCTCGGCCCTTGCCGCCACACTCAGGCACAGTGCCTTTTAAGTGGAACCCGGCACCTCCAATGCGCCTGCATGCGCCCTGACTACACCACCAGGGACAGGCATTGCATGCACCATACCCTGCGCGCATGGCTGCACCCCCGTCTCTGTCCCGAGCACACAACTGCCATGCCAAAACGACGGGCCTGCCGCCGCCACTCACTCCCTCCCTACCGCCCTTCCGCTGAACCCTCCCGCACACCTTCTCCTGCTCCAACCCTCACACACGCACACGCATACGCTCGCGACCCAGTCCGTTCCCATCCCAAGCGGCCTTAATAGCCCGCTCGCCTAGAGGAACTTCATCAGCTCGGCGCCCATCTCGCTGCACTTGACCAGGCGGGTGCCGGGCACGTCCTTCCTGCGAGGCCATTCCAGGGCAAGGGTGCGCACCGCACGCACAGCAAACAGGGCTCAGCGCTCACAGCAGCCGTACTGCTTTAGTTCTGCACGACGTCGCAGCACACCTTACAGTACCTCGTCCGTCAAGGGCCAACCAGGCATGACCGTCATGGCGCACACCGCAGCCACACCACCCTCGCCCCCGCTCCACCCCGAACCCATTCCTAAACGCCCCCGCCCGACTAGACTTGCTCTCTCGAGCAGTTTGAGAGTCAGCGGTTCTCCTCCCTGTTCCCCACCCCACCCCGTCCCGCACCCACTTGTAGATGTCCCCGGTGCGCAGGCCCGCGTCCAGGCAGGCGTTGACGGCGGCCTCCAGGCGGTCGGCCACCTTGGGGATGGACAGGTCGTACCTGGCGGGGGGAGGGCGTGGGAAGCAGCAGCAGCAGGTCAGCAAGGGGCGGCGATCGCACGTACAGTGCAGTATACGACCTGGCGGAGACAGGGCGAGCGAGCGTGCGAAGCGGTGGGGATGTGCATCCGCATGCGGCGGATCGGTTTCTGCATGCGGCATAGCCTACACAGCACACCGGCAGCCCTCTGACCCTCGGGCATCCGCCCTTGGCATCCGCGCAGGCGGTGTCTTGGTACCAGTGCACTTGCCCCCCTCGCATGCGACCCAGGACGTGTATCACCGGTAGCCGTGTGCTGTGTGTCGTTCGTCTTTCAGGCGCAGCCCCACCCGTCCGTTCTGTGGACTCAAGCGCGTCCCTAACAGCCTCCCAACGCCATCCGCCCACACCACTAAGCTACCCCCCTAGCACGACCATACTGAACCGGTACCCAGCAGCCTCATCCCTGCCACACCCCAACCACCATCACCACCACCACCACCGCAACGCCCTCCACCTCCCCCACCTGCACATCATGGCCGCGGACAGCACCATGGCCAGGGGGTTGGCCACGTCCTGGCCGGCGATGTCGGGCGCGCTGCCGTGCACGGGCTCGTAGATGCCCGGCCCGCTGCCGCTGATGGAGGCGGACGGCAGCAGACCCAGCGAGCCAGCCAGCATGGACGCCTCGTCGGACAGGATGTCGCCGAAGATGTTGCCTGGGGACCAGGGGTGGCATGGTAAGTAGGTCAACGGAAGTGGCGTTGGTACGTACAAGCAAAGGCCGCACCCAGCCCACTGACAGGCCGGCCGGGGGTGGGGCACTGCGTCAGGCATGTGGGTCCACGGGTGTGCATGGAGCGTATCCTATGCGGCCTTGCAGGGGATGCTGGTGCATCTGGACATTGGGGTGCGCCAGCTTGTGCGCAATGCTGGCTGAGGGGCGTGAGAAGCGCTTGCACGCACGGCAGTTGCTCGTGTTGTCGCCTGTCCACACGAAAAGCGCAAGCTCAGCCCTGTTAGCGCGCATTCCCGCTCCCGCCTTCGCTCCGTCAACCTCCGCCCCGCCTTGCTTCGCCCTCCCGCTCCCGCTCCCTCCACCCACCCGTGACGATGACGTCAAAGTACTTGGGGTTGCGCAGCAGCTGCATGGCCGCGTTGTCGATGTACATGTGGCTCAGCTCCACGTCGGGGTAGTCCTTGCCCACGCGGATCACCACCTCCTTCCACAGCTGGCTCACCTGCGGGGTGCAAAGAGGCCCACGAGAGCAAGGTAGCCGTGCTCGGCGTCAGGTGCACGGGGCAGGCTCACCGCTTGGGTGCAAGCGGACAGGAATGTTGTCTCCTCCACCCCACCCTCACGTCCATACCCGACCTCGCAACCCCGCCGCCCTTGGCCTGCACCGCGATACTTCCGTGCCGTCCCGTCTAGACAACCATTTTCGACGCTTACGAATCCTGCTGCGATACCCCCTTTGCTCCTAGCCGCGCAAACTGGCGGCATCACGCCCCGCCTCCACCCGCGCCGCCCCGTGCCCACCTCCAGCACGTTGCTCTTCTCCACGCTGCACAGCCGCTTGCCGCGCTTGCGGGCCGCCTCGAACGCCACGCGGGCAATGCGCTCCACCTCGGGCTCGCTGGCGTGGAGCAAGGACCGGGGGCATGGGCAGCTCAGGGAGGACGGACAGGCACGGGCGCGGTGGGACGGCAGGGGCACTGAAGCAATTGCGACTCCAACTGGGCAATGGCTAGCTCATGGGCAACCAGTGGAGGTGCAGTGTACAAGGTGCAGGAACAGAAGCAGCAGGAGGGGCATGATTGGCACACCCGAGCTCCTCGGGGTCTGATCACCTACCGATGCTAGTCCACTCCAAGTCCCACCGTAGTGCGCATTCCGTACGCCCGCTGCAGCCCTGCCCGTTGCACAACCCACCATGATACCCCACCAAGTGAGGAACTTGCTGTCCATACGCTTCCCCGGAACGCTGCGGGGGCGCAGCGGGCCGCCCACTGGCCAGCGCACCCGCCCTGACCTACCTGTACACATCGGTGTTGTAGCCGATGCGCTCGCCCTTCTCGTTAGTGCCGAAGCCGCGCGGCTGGCCGAAGTAGATGCCGCCCACCAGCTCGCGCACGATGAGGATGTCCACGCCCTCCACCAGCTCGCGCTTCAGGGGGGAGGAGTCGGCCAGCTGCACCGGGTCCGGGGGCAGGGGCAGGGCGGACGTGTGGGTACCAGACATGTACCGGACGTGTGGGTGCATGGCTATCAGGCAGCAGGGGCCAGCACCGGTGGATGCAAGGTGGCCCTGGACCGGTGAGCTTCTTAGGCCCACAGCCTCTGTCGCAAATGGCGACGTTTGTACCCCAGGCCCGGTCAGGGCCTCAGGTGTTCAGGACCAGAAACCCCTGCTGTGGGGCTTCCTTCCAGGCCGCTGCTGCGCCACCTCTCTGCAATGCAATCGGGGCTGGACCAGTGGGACTTTCGCGTCCCAACTAGTAGGGCAGCGACTGTGTTGGTGCTGCAGCGGCACCCGGGCCGAGCCACGGCTCCTCCAATGCTGATCAACACGGGCCTGCCCAAATGCCCAAGCGCCACGAGCTGTCTAACGCCAGCAGCAGCGCAGCCCGCATGTCAACCAGCTGCCCTGATATCACAATGACAAAACCGCACTGCTCCTTTGCCGAGTGGCATGGAGTCCACGGCGAGGCAGCTTCCGTTGCTGCAGCAGTAGCTGCTGTTGCTGCAGCAGTAGCTGCTGCTGCTGCTGCTCGGCGCTATCCCGGTATCGGGCAAGCAGCGTGCCGCACCCAAAGCAGAACGGTTTGCACCCGCAGGCCGCGCCTGTGTCCCTGCATACCCGCTGACCGCCGCATGCGCCGCCAAAGGTGGCGGAAAGGCCAGCTACAGCTCCCGCCACAAGACCCGCGCTGGGCGGAAGCTCCTTCCCGCCAAGGCCGCTGCTGCGTGTGCTCAACGCCCGCCCTGTCGTCACCAACAGTCGCCGCCAGGTGCTGGTGCCAGCGCTGCCTTAGCACATGGCGCTGAACACCACCGCCAAGGCCCTGCTGTGCTCCACCGAGCCACCAGTCGCCAGTGCACTTGCGCTGCCTCACCCCAGCAACCCCCGGAGCTCCGCGTGACACCAGACCAGCTGCAGCTGCCGTTACCTCGCCTTGCAACCCACGTGACTCTCCTCGCAGCTGAGCCACGCAAAAGCTCGTCCCCAGCTCAGCGCGCCGCAACACGGCCCATTAAGGAGGTCGTGCCAGTACCCTTCTGGCATTGTGCTGTCCCTACCTGCTTGGGCACGATGGCGGGGCGGAGGTTGGCGAAGGCGTTGAGGCCGGCGCGGATGGCCAGCAGGCCGCGCTCGGGGCGCTGGGCGCTGGGCAGCGAGTCCCACTTGTAACTGCAGGATGCGGCGTGTGGGTCAAAGTCGAATGTCAAGCAGGTGAGAGGCGGACAGGCGTAACAGCAGCGGTCACTGCTAGCAGCCGGTGAATGTGTGCAGCGGTTTACCGATCAGTGGTGTTACATAGCATGCGGAAAGGCAAGGGAAAGGCTTGGGACAGCGCCCGTGCCAACGGAGGAGCCTCAGGCAGGTGGGTTGGGGCACCTGGCCCCCCCTTGTCACCGGAAGACTGTGTAACAGCGTCGCTGTTGATCCCCACCCGCCCAGAAGCCCGAGGAGCATTTCTGAGCTAAGCAATTCGGTGATAGGGAATACCGGCGAACCCGACAAAAGCTTTCGACTTGCTCACCCTCCGATGGCCGCCAGCAGCACCGCGTTGCTAGCCTTCGCGGTCTCCAGAGTCTCATCAGGAAGCGGCTTGCCAGTTGCATCGATGGCAGCACCGCCGATCAGGCAGTACTTGTACTCGAACTCCTCGCCCTCCTTAGCACCGGCCGCAGACAGCGCCTTGGTCGCCACGTCCATGATCTCCGGACCAATGCCATCGCCTGGCAGAACACAGATCTTGTGCACCTTGCAAACGGTCGACAGACGCGCAGAGCGCGAGGCGCGGGTGGGCAGTGGCCGGGCATTCGCCACCACCCTCCGGCCAGCCACAGAGGCAGCCCTGCTGATCTGCTTGCCGACAAGTGCCATTTTTGTTTAAGGGTGACGGAAAGGGGCCTTCGCGGCGAACCACAGACCCAATTAGCAAGCCGACCCGTACGGCAATTTCAACTTTCCCGCAAAGCTAGTCGGAGCTACGCAGACTACATCAATACTATTCGGGGGAGTGCAGTAAGGTTAGTGCCACGTATGGTATGACGGGATAGACCAGCATTACCTGACTGAACTCAGTTTGACCGGGCGACACACGTACGTGATCTAAGCGCCGCAGCAGGCGCGACGCCAAGACGATGAGCGGCTTAGTAGGAGCGCATGTTGCCATACCAGGGGATGCATGGAGTCCACCGCAGGTAGGAAGCGTGGCCATGCAGTAGACGAGGTTAGCAAGCACTGCGACATGGCAGCTCCTACAAACCCTACATTATTCATATTATAGATTGAGTACACTCGGGGTCAATTGGCCATGGAAACGATGCCTCAGGCGCCACGTAGGCAGTTGACCCGCGGTCACTGCGGGTCTTCCACAGCACGTGAGCCTGCATATGGCCAGGCTTGTAACCGTCGTAAGGCACTCGCATAAGCGAGAGGAACATATATGGGAAGAGTGTGCTGGAGTAACACAAGCGTCCGTGGAGCCACCCGCCGATACCCACTGCTGTTACCTGGCAGCACCAGTACCATAAACTCAACAACACACACCCCCCTTCCACGTGCCACAGGAGGGGGTCACCATGGGCCAGGTGGTGCACTACGCCAGGCCCACCCGGGGCTATCCCGAGGGCCGCGTGCGGATATTTTGCGACGACGCCACTGACGTCTGGTGGGACGTCTCCAAACTGCCCCAGGAATGGTAAGGCTGCCGGGATGTAAACCTCCTCTCCCCTTGCCACAGTCACCCTCTGGACCTTACCCCTCTCTCTCCTTTGCCTGTGCCCGTGCAGGATTACAGGCATGGGCACCGCGCCCTCCACCACTCCCGCTAAGTCCCGCCCCCGCCGCGCCTCCGCCAGCCGCGGCGGCGCTGACCCCGAGACGCCCGCGCCGCCCCCCGCAACCGCTGTCACCCCCAGCACCGCCACCACCCGCGGCCGGTCGCGCCGCGCCTCCACACGCTACGCGGAAACCGAGAACGGGCACACAGCAGCCGGGACCACCACTACCACCACCCTGCTCAGCGACGACGACGTCCCCGCCACCAACACCCGCAGCCGGCGGGCCATGCGCAGCCCCGCCCCCGCTGCGATCACTCCAAGCGTAGCTCAAGCGGAGCCCGAGCCAGAGGCCTATGCCGGTACGGAGCCACTCAGCGGCGGTGAGGGCGCGGCGCCTACCACCGGCCGCCGGGGGAGAGCCCGCACCCGGGTGGTGTTCGCCCCGGGCACCGTCAGCCCAGCCACCGCCACCCCACCGGCTGCCAGCTCTGCCGCTGCACCGAAGCCCGTCATTGCGGGCGACGCGGGTGTGGTGAGCCCCATCACCTCCCCGCTCGCCTCCCCGCTCCCTAGGGCGTCCCCCGCGGCACGCGGGGTGGACGCGGCAGGTTCGGAGTACACCGACTCGCAGCCGACCACGTACCCGCCAGTGCCGCGGCTGTCTTGGGACCAGATTGTCCGCAACACGCTGCTCATCATCACAGTCACGCTGCCGTCCATCTACTTCTACCGGCAGCTGCGCCACGGCTGCAGGTTGGTAGTTCCCGTTCCTGCCTGGACAGTTGACTCCTCCCAGTAACACGCATCATGCAAAACACCAGCAGTCCTTTTTGCGGTTCGGCGATTCGCTGGCCGGTGCGGAACGCATCATGGTCACCCCTCGGACGTCCTCCCCTGCCTGCAGCATGGAGCAGCGCTACCTGCCGCTGTCGTCCGCCTGGTCGTCCTGGCGCAGCGTCTTCACGGCCGACGCCTGGTGCGCGCTGGGCTTCCAGCAGCCGCTGCTGGCGGTCAACGCGGTCTTCTTCCTCAACGTGGACGTGCTGTTCTGGGTCATCGCCCTGCTGCAGGTGCGGCTGAAGCGTCGGGGCATAGCAAGAGGGGGACATGGGGCCTGCCGCAGGTGCGGCTGGTCCTGGGGCCGGAGCATAGCATAAGCAGACATGGCAGGGGTGGGGGCAGGGCATGACGTCGCTTCGGCAGGAAAAGGCTACGGCATGGCTGTACCTGCTGCGGGAGGGTGCGCAAAGGGGTTTGCATTTTGCCGACGGCCGGGAAGCGCAGGTCATGCTACCGTACCTTGCCATCGCTGTAGGTTAGAGAGCCATTACGCGGGTTGTGAAACTCGTCTGCGACTGCTTATAAGCTGGTCTGAACCCGTGTCCCCTGCCCCATGTTGCCCATCCCTGCGCTTCCAACCGGACAACGTACGCTCAGGGGAGCTCATGGGTGAGTTGCGGGCCCGGTCTAGTAGTCATGTGTCTGCAGCTGCAAAACTGTGCTAACCTGTTGCAGTACCCTGTGCGCCTGCAAGACTGTTGTGGGCTCGGTTCAGCAGTAACAATGCATGCTGTTGCACTTATCGTGCTTGCCGGTTGCAAGACGCTCTGCCCTCACCTTGACTTGCAGTACCGGAACAAACCCCAACGTTCATGTCCCCCATTTTCTCCACTGTTGCCTCCAGCTCATCGACCCCTTCTGGACCATCATCCCGGTGAGTGGCTAATGGGGTAACTGAGAGGGAGCTAAACAAGACCTGCCAGCATGAGCAGGTCAGGAGAGAGGCTCCTCAACTGTTCACGCAACCTCGTAATCGTGACCATGGGCACTCGGCCCTTATCGCTTCCCTCGACCAGGCTCTCATCGGCGTGTTCTACCAGCGCCACCCCGCTGCCCAGGCCGACCACATGCGGTCCTGGCTGTCCATGGGGCTGCTGGCCTTCTGGGCGGTGCGCCTGACGCACGCCTACTTCCGCAGGTGAGGGGCCTTTGCTCGCAGTAGGCCGGTGTACCGTTCAAGAGTCCCTTAGCCATGTACCGTGCCTGGGACAGCCGTAGCGTCCATGCCTGAGCACTGCCGGCTCGGGTCCTTTCTCCTTCCCAGGGAGGAGTGGCAGGTTGGCGCACGTGAGGACTGGCGCTATGCAGACATGCGGCGCAAGCTGGGCCGCGCGGGCTGGGCCGTGGTGTCCTTCTTCGCGGTGGGCGTGGTGCAGCACCTCATGCTGGTGGGCCTCACCATGCCGCTGCTGGCCATCCACACCTCGCCGCTGCCGTGGCAGCTGCTGGCGGACACTGCCATCTTCCTGGCGGCACTGACGGGTGGGGCGGTTACTGATTTGGGGCCTTCGGGGAGTTGTAAGGGGGCTTGGAACTGCGCATGCGCCCGTACCAGCCACGTGGGACCGGGTTGTGTCTTGCAACTCCCTTGCACTTGGTTGCGACATGACATTGCCGCGCTTTCCTTTTTCAGGCATTGTGGTTGCCACCGTTGCGGACAACCAGCTGCGCCGCTTCATGGTGGAGAATGAGCGGCGCGCGGCGCACGGCCTGGAGCCCATGCGCCTGCTGAACACGGGTAAGCGCGCAGGCCCTGTCCCAACGCGCCATGCCGGATGTAGGGGCCCACGCATTGTGTGCTCTTGTTCCATGGCCGTTTGTTCCTGCGCCCTGCACCATCAGGCCTCTGGCGCTACAGCAGGCACCCCAACTATTTTGGAGAGCAGCTGTGGTGGTGGAGCCTCGCAGCGTGGGGCGCTCTGTGCGGCCAGCCCTGGATGGCTGTGGGGACCCTCTTCAACACCATCTGCCTGGTGAGCTCTTGCCTGCTTCCTGCCCCCAATGCCACCGGTGCCAAGGGACCCTTTGGCTGCGCTTACCAACTTCGTGTGCGTATGCCTGTAAGTTGACTGCCATCCTTTCCCCTCGCCTGCAGCTGGAGATCACGCGGCTGACGGAGAAGCGCATCCTGACTCGCAGCGACCGTGCCCCGCTGTACCGCGCCTACCAGAGGGCCACCAGCATGTGGCTGCCCTGGCTCCCTCGGAATGTGCCTGAGCTGCACGAGCACGCTTACTGAGTGCCATGAAGATTGTTGAATTCAATGCGAGCCCGTGTTAGGCAGCATGGATACGAGCCAAGGAGTAGCGGTGGTCTGCTAACGGGGTGTCGCATTTCCTTGCCAGTTCGCCATGTGTTTCGGGGCGTATGTATTCATCTGACTGGTAGCGGGCCAATCACCTTGCTAGCGTGCCTTGCTAGGCTGCTCGCACAAGATGCATGCCTCTACTCCATGAGGCTTGTACGCCACCCTGGTGCCACCATGCGCCACGCGGATTTAGCCAACAGCTGCTGCATGGGTCCAACTGAACCATCACCGCAAGGTGCCACGTGTCTTTAGGTGCTCGGGGGATGCAAACATACACAGAAGGTCCGTGGGCAGCACCCTAGCCCAGCATTGCCTGCCTCGATTCACAGCTATGCTCCTTGTACGGCACCCGGTACTGTGGCTGCCACAAGTTTTGTTGTACGGATGACGAGCATTAGGGGATGTACCGATGTCATTGTGAAATGGATGGATCGTGTCTGCCATCTCTGGCCCAAAGGAGCTCCCCTGCTGAAGCCTGCATGGGTTGCCGCCTGCCTTGTTGCACAACAACGCCCCGCTGGACGCAACAAGCGTGGAGCGGCTCAGCTGAACTGTAAATTGCTTGCAATTGTTGCGTTGCAACCACGTGCAATCCTGGACGCCCCATGCGGTGGGTAGACAAAGAGGCCTAAGGTACGTGAACCCACCAAACGGAGCCCCGCAGCACCCAGGAAGGCAGGAGCGCTGACTCCCACTACGGCCACAATGTAACGCACGAAGACAGGCAGGGAAAGCCTATTACTCTGGAACGCTCTGCAGGTCACAGCACTTACTATGGCCCTATGCACTCTTACTGCATTGGACCATGCGCCAAATGCACAAAGCACGCTGAGGGAGCTAGACCGTGGAACTACCATGGACTCCCGGGTTGCCGCGGCTCAGCACCAAACGATGTGCTATCGACGAGCAGTACCCGCTAGACAGGCACTTGAGTTGGCTAAAGAGCAAAGGTGCCATGGAAAAGTGCCGGTCCGAAACTTTTAAATGTTTGTTCAGCAGTCGCACAGCAACGCGCCATGTCGACAGCCACCCCCGCCATCCTTTGCTGACCACTTGCCTGAAGTGTTTGCAGGATTGAGATACATGCAACTAATCAAGATATGCAGCTTCCTGCCTTCCTTTTGACGAAGCGTAAAGTGTGCTCCTCCACTGTTGGTGCAGGATTGTGCGGCGTAGGAGCAGGCCCGCGAGGGCTGTCGGGAGGGCACGTGGCAAAGTAGTGGCCAGGGCCGAGTTCGGCAGGCAGGTTTAACCCTAGCACAAGAAAGACAAGTGTGGTTTGACAAATGTGCTTGTGAAAGGACAGAGGCCACACGTCAACAGTGACCAAGTTACCCCGACACGACGCGACGATGCTCCATACAAGAGAGCGACACGCCCGCTGAGCCATGCTAACCGCTGCCTCTAGATCCACCAGGAAGCAAGAGGGTTGCAAAGCTTAGGTTCGGTTTGATCTAGGCCACTTGTGGGTCGATGTGGCGCCGAGTCTGCCACCCATGAACCCGGGCGTACGGCGTCCTCAAGATCCCGATTAAGTGGCAGGCAGGCGCACACACAGGTGTTCTGCACTAGCCGAAACATCGGCACAGCTGCGACCGGCAGCTTTACATTACACGGTTCAGGGGTCGGTGTATGAGCGAGGCGTGACATAGAGAGGGAAGAAACATGCAGACCGCTTCTACTCTGGGCCGGCGCGCTGCCGTGCACCCAGCTTCGGGCGCGGCTGCCAAGCCGGTGGGTCGTGGCTCGCAGACTTGCAGCAGGAGGCGAAGATCCGCTAGGCCTGCGCCTAAACGAGCTTCTTCTGCCGGCGGTGATGCGCAGGTCGCTCCCAGCCCGCGGGTGCCTGCGAGCCGTCAGGTAACTAAATTGCAACCATATGGCTCAAAAGCCAGCGACTCATATTGCCCCATGCTCAGGTGTTGCGCTTGTTGCGATCCTCTCAGGTTGCCTGCAATGTCGCTACCGGTCCTCGCCCCCCGATGACCACTTTTAACAACAACAAGGGAGCCAGCAGCAAGCCTCTTTCCCTTGACCTCCGCGATGAGGGTGAGCTTCGGGCGAACAACTGGGACGCAAGGTGCAGTGTATAGTAAACAGGTCGCATACCAATTATTCTAGATTAATAAGCACCATGTAATCAAAAATGCCGTCGGCAACGCCTGATAGATGTAAGCTATTGCTTGCACAAACGGTAATCGGCCCGAACTCGGGGCTTGCGCGGTCGCAGGCACGGGCCTCTTCACCTCTACTAGCCCCGAGCTCCGCCGTGTTGTGCCGGAGAACGTGAACGGCCGCGTGAAGGTGAAGCTGGTGTACGTGGTCCTGGAGGCCCAGTACCAGTCCGCTGTGACCGCCGCGGTGAAGAACATCAACGCCAAGAACAGCAAGGTTGGTGGGCTATTGGGCACTACAAATCGCAGTCTGGTGAGCTGTGGTGTGTAGGACAGGGGAAGTGACTTGATTGCATACCTCCGTGCAGGTGTGCTTCGAGGTGGTGGGTTACCTGCTGGAGGAGCTGCGTGACGCCAAGAACTTCGAGGCGCTGAAGGAGGATGTGGCCACCGCCAACATCTTCATCGGCTCGCTCATCTTTATTGAGGAGCTGGCCGAGAAGGTGAGCTGGGGCGGGTTGCGTGCACGTACTGCTGCGGCTAGCCCGACAGGCGCTGTGTGTGGGGGTTCAGGACTGTCAGCATGCAAGCCGCTGTGTGGCCGATGCTAGCTTTGCCTTTAATTGACTACAGTCTGACACCCGCTGTGCTGCCGTGCTCATGCATGCAGATTGTGGAGGCCGTCAAGCCCCTGCGCGACAACCTGGACGCCTGCCTCATCTTCCCGTCCATGCCGGCGGTGATGAAGCTGAACAAGCTGGGCACCTTCTCGATGTCCCAGCTGGGCCAGTCCAAGTCGATGTTCTCGGAGTTCATCAAGTCCGCCCGCAAGGTGGGGGCGGGGCCGGGCGGTAGGGGTCCGCGCGGTGTGGTCTGCAGCCGTCTCGTGTGCAGTGCTTGCTACGGCGCCACTTTGGGACTTTGGGAATCTTGTGTCGATCTGTAGCTTAACCGCTTTCACCCACTCATCCACAGAACAACGACAACTTCGAGGAGGGCCTGCTGAAGCTGGTGCGCACCTTGCCCAAGGTGCTGAAGTACCTGCCCTCGGACAAGGCGCAGGACGCCCGCAACTTCGTCAACAGCCTGCAGTACTGGCTGGGCGGCAACTCGGACAACCTGGAGAACCTGCTGCTGAACGTGTGCAGCAGCTACGTGCCCGCCCTGAAGGGCGTGGACTTCACGGTCGCCGAGCCCCAGCAGTACCTGGACGTGGGCATCTGGCACCCGCTGGCGCCCGCCATGTACGAGGACCTGAAGGAGTACCTTAACTGGTAAGCCGGAGTACGGTTTTGCTCCCCCGCAGCGTGCATTCGCGCGACAATGAATAGTCCTGCTGCAGTCAACAAGCATGTGGGGCTGAGCCTCTGGGGTATGGGTCGGAACAATGTTAGCGTGGCAGGTTTACGTGTACAAACTGTTTTGAAGCTCGGGTTATGTGGGCTTGTCCTTGTGTTCTGGGTGGGCAGAGCTCAGCGAACGGTTCCCATGTGCCGTCGCGTTCGCTGCACCAGACATGTTCCTCCACCATTTTCGTTTCGCGTGTTGAGCTGCATGCTGAATGACAGCACACTTTGTGACCAGCCGAGGTCATTATGGGTTACTTGCGCACCTTTCGTGGGGCAGTGCCGGAGTTTAAACCTTGGACGTGTCCCTGTCGGCTCGTGCCCTCTGCAGGTACGACACCCGCAAGGACATGACGTTCGACAAGAACGCCCCCGTCATCGGCCTGGTCCTGCAGCGCTCTCACCTGGTGACGGGCGACGAGGGCCACTACAGCGGTGTGGTCGCCGAGCTGGAGAGCCGCGGCGCTAAGGTCGTCCCTGTCTTTGCCGGTGAGGCAGCGGCTTCTGCTGGGGGTTGGAGAGGGCATGGTGCGCGCTGCAAACTCGCATATCGGACTTCAGCTAGTACTTTGCGCGAGCATTGGGCCCTGACGGCGGAATTTGGCTTCGTATGAGTGGGCACACTTGCATGCGCACCTGTCTTAACCTGGTTCTTGCGGCCCTACCCTCAGGTGGCCTGGACTTCTCCGCCCCCGTGAAGAAGTTCTTCTACGACCCGCTGGGCAGTGGCCGCCCCTTCGTGGACACTGTGGTGTCGCTGACGGGCTTCGCGCTGGTGGGCGGCCCCGCCCGCCAGGACGCGCCCAAGGCCATTGAGGCCCTGAAGTCCCTCAACGTGCCCTACCTGGTGTCGCTGCCCCTGGTGTTCCAGACCACCGAGGAGTGGCTGGACAGCGAGCTGGGTGTGCACCCCGTGCAGGTGGCGCTGCAGGTGAGGAGAGTTGGGGTGCAACGGACATGGAGTTCAGCACGCAGGATCATGTCGCTAAGGGCGGAGTCATGTCGCCAAGGGCTGTTTGGTGGATAGAGCAGCCGTCGCGCATGGCTTGAGCTTGAGGCCAGCACGAGGGTGCGGACTAAAGCACCTGGGTTGTGTTTCGGCAGCCCTGAAAGTGCATGTGGCTCAACACCGTTCCAACAACTCTTGCTCTTGTTTTGCCCCCTCCCCCAGGTGGCCCTGCCCGAGCTGGACGGTGCCATCGAGCCCATCGTGTTCGCCGGCCGTGACTCCAACACCGGCAAGTCGCACTCGCTGCCCGACCGCATCTCGTCCCTGTGCGCCCGCGCGGTCAACTGGGCCTCCCTGCGCAAGAAGCGCAACGCCGAGAAGAAGCTGGCCATCACCGTCTTCTCCTTCCCTCCGGACAAGGGCAACGTGGGTACCGCCGCGTACCTGAACGTGTTCGGCTCCATCTACCGCGTGCTGAAGAACCTGCAGCGCGAGGGCTACGACGTGGGCGCCCTGCCCCCCTCGGAGGAGGACCTGATCCAGTCGGTCCTGACCCAGAAGGAGGCCAAGTTCAACTCGTCGGACCTGCACATCGCCTACAAGATGAAGGTGGACGAGTACCAGCGCCTGTGCGACTACTCGGAGGCCCTGGAGGAGAACTGGGGCAAGCCCCCGGGCACCCTGAACACCAACGGCCAGGAGCTGCTGGTGTACGGCCGCCAGTTCGGCAACGTGTTCATCGGCGTGCAGCCCACCTTCGGCTACGAGGGCGACCCCATGCGCCTGCTGTTCTCCAAGTCGGCCTCTCCCCACCACGGCTTCGCCGCCTACTACACCTTCCTGGAGAAGATCTTCAAGGCCGACGCCGTGCTGCACTTCGGCACCCACGGCTCCCTGGAGTTCATGCCCGGCAAGCAGGTCGGCATGTCGGGCGTGTGCTACCCCGACAGCCTGATCGGCACCATCCCCAACCTGTACTACTACGCCGCCAACAACCCCTCGGAGGCCACCATCGCCAAGCGCCGCTCGTACGCCAACACCATCTCGTACCTGACGCCCCCTGCTGAGAACGCCGGCCTGTACAAGGGCCTGAAGGAGCTCAAGGAGCTGATCAGCAGCTACCAGGGCATGCGCGAGAGCGGCCGCGCGGAGCAGATCTGCGCCACCATCATCGAGACGGCGCGCCAGTGCAACCTGGACAAGGTGAGCGGGTTGGGCTAGGCCCTCGGCGTGAACTAACCGTACCTGGGCGGCCAAGCGACGGATTACTGGGCCCTTGCGGTTACACAACTTCTCCTGTTTGCTTTGTGCGCGCATGCCTGCTTAACCTATGCGGGGTTTTGTTGTTTGCGTTTGCTGCCTAGGTGCCTTTGTGCTTGGCCTAAGGGTGTTGCACCCGCATATAGATCAGTTACGTCGCTGTCTCCTGCCTTCTGCGTTCTCACATACCTCTCCCCTTTGCTTCTCGTCCTCCCACCTGCAGGACGTGAAGCTGCCCGAGGCTGAGGGCGTCAAGGACCTGTCCCTGGACGAGCGCGACCTGGTCATCGGCAACGTGTACCGCAAGCTGATGGAGATCGAGTCCCGCCTGCTGCCCTGCGGCCTGCACGTGGTGGGCTGCCCGCCCACCGCCGAGGAGGCCGTGGCCACGCTGGTCAACATCGCCGAGCTGGACCGCCCCGACAACAACCCCCCCATCAAGGGCCTGCCCGGCCTGCTGGCCCGCGCCATCGGCCGCGACATCGAGTCGATCTACAGCGGCAACAACAAGGGCGTCCTGGCCGACGTGGACACCCTGCAGCGCATCACCGAGGCCTCGCGCGCCTGCGTGCGCGAGTTCGTCAAGGACCGCACTGGCCTGAACGGCCGCATCGGCACCAACTGGATCACGCAGCTCATCAAGTTCACGGGCATGTACGTGGACCCGTGGGTGCGCGCCCTGCAGGGCGGCGAGTTCGCCTCGGCCGACCGCCAGGAGCTGATCACCCTGTTCAACTTCCTGGAGTTCTGCCTGACCCAGGTGGGTCTGGGGGCTAGGGGCTGTTGCCGATTGCGTTGCATGGTGATAGGGCGCATCCGTACATGCGGGGCTCACGTGCCAATTGTGATGTGCACCGTGTGTCGTTAGTTTGCTGCGGCCAAATCTGCACGACGTCCTTGTGCTAACGCACAGTTCAGTGGTCCCTGTTTCATAGGTGGTTGTAGCATATTGTGGCGTAACTAACGCACGTGTACGGTTGCCCTTCGCCTCCACAGGTGGTCAAGGACAACGAGCTGGGCGCCCTGGTTGAGGCCCTGGACGGCCAGTACGTGGAGCCCGGCCCCGGCGGTGACCCCATCCGCAACCCCAACGTGCTGCCCACCGGCAAGAACATCCACGCCCTGGACCCCCAGTCCATCCCCACCCAGGTGAGCATTCCCCGAGGTTTCTTGCAGGGACGGTTGCGTAGTGCTTGCCTGAACACCTGCCTGCTTGGCGTGGCTCTCTACTATGCTTCGAGGCATAGGCTGCCTACTTGCTTTATGCTTGCCTGGACACCTGCCTGTGTTGCCTGGCAATAGCCCGCAGTTACGGACTGCCTACTCTCGTAATGACGATCCTCTTGCCTCACGCTTTCCCTTCTCTCCTGCTTTCCGTCCTCAGGCCGCCCTGAAGAGCGCCAAGCTGGTTGTGGACCGCCTGCTGGACCGCGAGCGCGACAACAACGGCGGCAAGTACCCCGAGACTATTGCGCTGGTGCTGTGGGGCACTGACAACATCAAGACCTTCGACGAGTCCATGGCCCAGGTACGCCCAGGTTTCCCGTGTTTGGACATGGGTGGGTGTTTCTGCCATGCAATTGCGTGTCTTCAGCTTGTGGTGCTACGGCGTTGGTAGTTGCCTTTCACTGCTCCGGCCCTCGCCGTATTGCTAATCACTGCCCTACTCCCTCCCTCCGCCCTGCAGGTCATGATGATGGTGGGTGTCAAGCCCGTGCCCGACGCCCTGGGCCGCGTGAACAAGCTGGAGGTGATTCCTCTGGAGGAGCTGGGCCGCCCCCGCGTGGACGTGGTGGTCAACTGCTCTGGCGTGTTCCGCGACCTGTTCGTCAACCAGATGCTGCTGCTGGACCGCGCCATCAAGCTGGCCGCCGAGCAGGACGAGCCCGACGAGATGAACTTCGTGCGCAAGCACGCCAAGCAGCAGGCGGCCGAGCTGGGCCTGCAGTCGCTGCGTGACGCCGCCACCCGCGTCTTCTCCAACAGCTCCGGCAGCTACTCGTCCAACGTCAACCTGGCGGTGGAGAACAGCTCCTGGTCGGACGAGAGCCAGCTGCAGGAGATGTACCTGAAGCGCAAGTCGTACGCCTTCAACAGCGACCGCCCCGGCGCCGGCGGCGAGATGCAGCGCGACGTGTTCGAGGTGGCCATGAAGACGGTGGACGTGACCTTCCAGAACCTGGACTCGTCCGAGATCTCGCTCACGGATGTGTCGCACTACTTCGACTCGGACCCCACCAAGCTGGTCGCCTCGCTGCGCAACGACGGCAAGTCGCCCAACGCCTACATCGCCGACACCACCACCGCCAACGCCCAGGTCCGCACCCTCGGCGAGACGGTGCGCCTGGACGCCCGCACCAAGCTGCTCAACCCCAAGTGGTACGAGGGCATGCTGGCCTCCGGCTACGAGGGCGTGCGCGAGATCCAGAAGCGCATGACCAACACCATGGGCTGGTCGGCCACGTCGGGCATGGTGGACAACTGGGTGTACGACGAGGCCAACGCCACGTTCATCGAGGACCCGGCCATGGCGGAGCGCCTGATGAACACCAACCCCAACAGCTTCCGCAAGCTGGTGGCCACCTTCCTGGAGGCCAACGGCCGCGGGTACTGGGACGCCAAGCCGGAGCAGCTGGAGCGCCTGCGCCAGCTGTACATGGACGTGGAGGACAAGATTGAGGGCGTCGAGTAAGCAGCTGGACCTGACTAGAGCGCTGTTGTGCTGTGCGCCTGGGACACAACAGGCGGCAGCGGCAGGTAGCGGAAAGTACAGTACAGCTAGCTGTGGGACCTGTGTTTGAGCGGGCGTTCTGTGCAGTTTTGGCCGAGGTTTTTGTACGTGTGTGGTGCTGGGTGGTGCTGGGGCTGCAGCGCGTTATGTGCATACACCGAGGAATGGAAGGGCGAGGCAGTGACTGCAGCGGCATAACAGGGGCTGGTTCCTGGTGCTGTCGAGGAGTTGTTCGAGCGTGTCGGAGGGTCGAGGTGGGCGGGAGGGTGGAACCAGGCGGGGTGGGGCGGGATTCGGCTACCTGCTGGGGCATGTCCTGTCGCCTCCTGCGCTGCTCTCCGGGGGCGCCCTAGGGTTGTCCTTCGCTCGTCCACGTGAGAAAGGGGAGGGAACGCAATGCCGCATGTGCCGTCAGCGGTCGCGATGCCGTTGCGTGCAGCCGTTGGAGCGGAGGAGAGCGTGTGAGAGGTGTTAAGGGCACGCCGGGACCTAAGGGACCTGCGTTTGCGTCCGTCTTGTAGGAGCGAGGAGAGCATGAGTGAGCCACACCCGCGTGGTTTCATTTAATACGCTGATAGGCGAACACACATGCTACGCATGTTGCCGGGGCCTCCCGCATCCGGGCTGTGAGGTGTTGATCCGCCTAAACCTTGCGCTTCGTGTAATACGTGTGCAGGGGCCATGACAGCGCCGCAGCGTATGCGTTTCGTGTTTGGTTTGGTGCCTTGTTTGTGTGGCATTCTTTCTCGTTGATGTTTCGTGATACACGGGCTGTTTGTCTTGCACGTGCGGTGCGGTGGATCAGGGTGCCGCAGTCGGACGGGCAGCAAGCAGCTCCCCTATCTTCATCCTCAAGTGCGCCAGAGGGCTTGAGCCCTGGCCTCGGATGGCACTATCATGTGCATAGCGTGTACTTGATCGGCCCGATAGGGCGTGTAACAGTAGAGCAGATACATCGTGCCGTCTCAATGCGTCGTGGAGGTGTTGTACCATCGTGGGGTTCGGTGCGTTGGGCGACACTCCCAGCAGCAGCAACAGCAACAGCCATACGGCGTCAGGATCACGCAGCCTGTGTGCCAGCCTGTGCGAGTTCACAGCCAGTCAATTCTGCAACATCCAACCATGCATGGCAAAGAAAGCTGTCACCCTGACTACAACTGATCGCAACGCAGCAGACGCAAGGAAACTAATCTTCAACCAGCCAACAGCCAGTCGGTTGTACGACACCAAACCACAACGACCAACAAAACAGGAGAGCAAGCCCAGCTCTCAACAGCTAAACGTTTCAGTACATGCTTGAAGGCCACGCGTCGTTAGTCAGGTCCATGGCCTGTGCGGAACTGCATGCCGCTCAGCACGTTCCGCCTTGCCAGCAGGCCTACTCAATGGCGGGCCAGCGCAGCCAGCACCCTGCGGTAGGCCCGGCACTGGTGGTCCTCCAGGCAGCTGCGTCCCAGCACCAGCCGCCTGAAGGTCTGGCCTGGGGACAGCTCCACCAGCGTGTACGGCGCTGGCGAGGTGTTGCCGCCCAACCGGGTAGCAGAGCTCTCCTTGCGGTGGGGCCTCAGATGTAGGATACGGCCCGGGGGCAACAGCAGAGGGAGTCCCTGGGACAGGCGAGAATGATCCAGGTGGTCAATGGTGGCTGCCACAGGGGCATTGGGAGCTCGTGGCAGCGTCTTCAACTTGCGGTATCGCAGCATGGCTCCTCCCTCAGGCCCTGCCACCTGTCAACACAACCGGAGCTTCCATTGAGCTACAGCAGGCCTATAGTTCCCGCCCTAGCGTCAGACATCGTACCTGAACAACCGGCGCCTTGCTGTCAGCCCTTGCCAGCGGCACTCCGCCGCCGTCCCCCACCAGCTCCCCAGCCTCCACGACCTCCCGTTGCCCACACTCCACACCCGCCTCCGCTCCTCCGCGTCCACCCGTCCCATCTCCGCTCCCTGCCCCCCGGCTCCGCCCCTCCTGCCCCCCCTTCCCTGCTGCCACCAGCTCCACCGCTGGCGCTGCCCCCGCTGCTCCCGGCACACCGCTGGCTGCTGCTGCTGCTGCCGTACCTACTGCGCTCCCAGCGTCCACCAGCGGCAGCTCGTGTGGCTGTGGCAGGCTGGGGATGGAGGGCAGGTGGGGCAGCACGCTGCCCATGCTCTCTCGCGCGGCTGTGGCCAGGGAGGCCATGGTCTTGTCCACGCTGTCGCGCAGCTTCTCAGCAGCTGCCTCTGCCACCTGCTTCACCGTGTCCTCCAGCGGGACAGCACCCTTGGCCCCGCCTGGTGCCGGACTTGACTGACCTCCACCGGCCCCGTTGAGGTTGCTATCTGCCAACTCCTGTGCCCAAGAGCACACGTACGAAAGCCGCAAGGTACGTCAGTTTTTTCCCCTGCCGAGGCGTGCTATAAAGCCGCAAGGCGGATGCAGCACGGTACAATGCTACACTCGTGCGTCAAGAAGCAGGCCTTCTATTGAGGAACTCGCCTTGAGCCACGCGCGTATGAGGTCGGCCTGCCGCGCCGCCACCTCCACCGGCCCGCCCGCCGCCGCAACAGTCTTCGCCCGCCACTCGTCCATGGACTGTACGGCGCTACGGAATGCCTCGCTGCCCACCACAGCGGCGCTGAGCTGGCGCAGCGCGGCGGCGGCGGCGGGCGGCACCGCGTCCGTGGGGTCGGGCAGACCCGTGGGCCACAGAGCACCCGCGGGGGCGGACTTCAAGCCGTCGGCGGGAGCGATGCTGGTGTCGGTGGTTGCAGGCGCCGCTGCAGTGGGGCTACCGAGCGAAAGCGTGGCTGACAGTTGCTGCACCGGTGGGCAGTGGGAGGTACGGAATGACCAAGTCGCAGTTGGTGCGCAACGCTTCAGCGAACAACGAAAGTGCCGGTACTACGGACTCAGCATAAGCAGCTGGATAGGTGCGCTTATCCATAGCAGACAGTTGGCGGGCTGCGTCGTGCACCCAGCACCCAGCTGACTCCTCTTATCCCCGATAATCTGCCATACGAAAAAGCGGCTAAAGATACCGTAATTTAGCACTGCCCGCAAGAGGCATGCATACAGACACAGCGACGGACATGTCAACACCTCTATCACGACAAAGTTCCCCTCCAACAAGCCTGACAGATGCAGACACAGCCTTCCCGTGAACCACCACGTGGCATGCTGCAGCCCACCCGCACGGCTGAGTGCTCCAGCAGCGTGCGCTGCAGCTCAGCGAACCAGTCCACCTCCTGCAAGGGGCGTTGGGGACACCAGGAGGTTTTTACGTTGTGGGAGAGCTTAGTCGTCAAGCACTGAGCCCTGCCGGACATCGCGTATCACACGCCCACGCTCAAACGCACCACCGTTGCCTTGTCCCAGGCACCCACGTGTTCCTATGGCCCTTCCTTTTCTGCACCCTACCTGCAGCTCGTCTTGCAGCAGCTTCAGACTGAGGGCGTTAAACCTGCAGCCCGAGGGTTGCAGTGAGAAAGGGAGGGGTACTCCCTTGCTCTCCTCACAAAAATGATCTCTGCTACCTGCGCATGACCCTTCCGTACACATCCCTGCCACCAGCTTCCAAGGTCCTGCTGTAATCCGCGCCCACCGACGCCCAGCCTTGCACACACTGACATGCGCGTTGCAACCGCCCCGCCACCCCTGGGTTGGCTTCTGGCCTTCTGCTTTCCGTTGCGAGCTGGAAGTTCAACTACCTTTGCTGACAAGGCTCTTTATGAACGCAAGCCCCACCCATCCTGCCCCACCTGGGCACCACGTCGTTGCCCAGCACCACACTGGTGACATAGGGGCGGCAGGCGGCGGCCAGGGAGGGGCACATGCAGGCGGGCGGCGCGAAGGCCAGGCAGGACACCAGCTCGGGCGCGATGCCGCAGGACCTGCGGAGCCGCACAACCGGCGCGATGAAACTTGGACCTCAAAGCACGTGCAGCAGCCAGGGCACTACAATAAGACAACCTGTACGCTGCGCAGCTTGATGTGGCGCGGCGCATCCATTGGTATTGCCTGGGCTTCCCCCACAGAGCGTCCGTCCAACCAACACTCTCCTTGCATGCACCGTTACACAGTCTTTGCCCGTACCTGGCCGGGCCCCCCAGCCCCTCCCGCAGCATCACCGCCGCCAGTGCCGCCACGGCGCCGCCCAGCGAGTGGCCCACTAGCTGCAGCCGGTAGGGGCCCGAGGGGCGCAGCGAGCGGAGCAGCGCTGGAGGGAAAGTATGTATGAGGGCAAAATGTGAGCAACCAACAGAGGCACGGCAAGCTGCTAACACCGTTTCCATGTCAGCTCCTCCGCTAGGGCATTCACAAGTAGCATGTAGCGTTTACCCTGGCGCCCGCCAAGCCCTGCCGCAGGTACCGGCCGCCGCCAGGTGCTCACCTCCCACCCGCGCCGCGTCCTGCTGCAGCATGTGGTGCGCGGCGTGCGTCATGCCCCAGTGTGCCGACCCGGGGCCCAGCGGGTGCGCGGCCATGGCCAGGTCGGTCAGCAGGTCGCTGAACACCTGCGAGCACAGGCACGCGACGGCACGGCGCGCATGCGGCGAGAAGCGGAAGAAGCAGCTACTGGTGCACCAGACAATTGCTGCAGCCGGGACTGGAGGCCCAGCACCCACGCAACACAGCTACCAGAAAGCCCTTTGCATTGCCGTGCAAGCAAATTACAAGGCCATACAGGGCCTCACTGGGCGGGAGGCAACTGGTGTAGCGCTCAAGGGTGTTGCTTGCTGCCGCCCCCACGCACCCGCGTTCCGCGCACGCCCCACACCACCCTCCTGCCAGGGTGGTCCACTGCCACAAAGTAGCCGGGCTGCAGCCGCCCGCCCTGCGGCCGCCACACGCGCACGTGCTGCGCCTGCGGTGGCGGTGAAGCAAAGATGGTGTGCATGGCGTTAAGGTGGCTTGTTTGCCATCCAGCTGCGGCGGCAATGCCGTCCGTCGGCAGGCGAGTACCTTGCTAACTGATGGCAGGTACACGAGCGAAGTGGAATGTGTTAGCGTGCACGCGCACATGCGGATGGCGCTGACCGCTGCCTGCCTTACAGTAGGAGTACATGCTTTATTCTGACCCGAGAGTAGCTGGCCGCTTGCGTCAGCACCCTGGCCTCATGGCACCATATCCACCCTGCAACCACCTCCTGCACCCACCCTCAGGCACGTGGTTGCCGCGAGGCCCACTGAGTTGCGTCGGTAGGCTCCCTGCAAAGCGCCAGGCGCAACGTGCGGCATGTCAGGACTTCAGCCGCTCAGAGCGGTTGAACACATGCGTAGGAGGCTGCTGCGGCAACTACTGATGCAGGGTGTAGCTTTGCGGTGTTGTGCAGCTGAGTAGTGCGCGCTTACTTACGAATTCACCCCGTGCGCACGGCTAACGCCCACGCCCACGCCTACGCCCACGCCCGCCCCCACGCCCGCCCCCACGCACGTGCGCCAGCTCCATGCCGTCCAGCAGGCGCTCAGCCTCCGCCGCCAGCTGCTTACTCCCCACCGGGTGCAGCGGCTCCCCCGGGGGGTCGTCCACCACCAGCTGCGCCTCGTGCTGCCGGGCGAGCGCCTTGGGGAGGGGCGGGGCAGGGGATTGGGTGCACACGTCGCATCACTGCGACAGAGGCATGTTGGCTACTTTACGCACTCTGCAAAGCAGCAGTTGTATGGACTATGCGGCCACTTGAAAGCGGGTCTGTGGTGCTAGGTGTCCACTGTACCAGCTGCTGAGAGGCGCATGTTCGCGTGCACTGAAGGCACTCGTTGGTGCCCTTGTTGCCAGATGCATGCTGCTTAAGGCGTACCGCAGTACAGTGACCAGCCCTACGTAGTGCTACCCTGACACTCTGCAAAGTAACCGAAACTGTTGCTTTCGCATACTGGCCTTGACCAACCTGTATGCCAAAGGTGGCCTGCCCCAGGCCCGCGCCGCTCAGCCCGCGTGCCACACCGGCCATCGCCCCCAGCACCGCCAGCAGCCCAGGAGGGGAGGCAGCGGCGGCGGCGGCGGGGCCGGCGTCCTCCGCCGCAGCGGACGTGGTACCCACTACTGCGGCCGCGGCCGCCGCAGCCTGTTTCACCTGGCCCCTGCGGCCACCCGCCGCATGTGCAGTGTGCGACGGCTGGCGGGGCTGCGTGGCCGCTGCCCCCCGCCGCTCGCCCGGTGGCTCAGCGCCAGGTGACGAGCTGCTGAGCCACCTGCCTAGGAGGCTGCCGTAAGCTTCTGACGTAGGTGCAAGTAAGCTGAGGGCTGTGGGGGCTGTGGGGCTGCACGGCGCCTGGCGCGTGCCGCCGGCTTCCAGTGCCCCCCGAGCAGATGCCAGCAGCAGGGCCAACTGAGGCGGACGCGGCATTCTACTTGGTCATGGCATCACCGCATGCGTGAGAAGCTCGGTATTGTGTGCAGCAATAGCAGCAGTTGGCAGCAGCTGGTTTCGCGGAGTCGTATCGTCGGAGCGACACTGACTCAACGACGGAGCCACTGAAGTTTGGGGCGTTTACCGCTATTGCTTTGCTTCGCCGCAGTGATTTGAAAAGTGCGTTTTGTTAGTTCGCAACGTCAACATGTCAACATGTCGTTGGCTGCATTCGAGCGGCGTTCAGATTTGTAGGTTTGCCAGTGAGTCAGCGGGCCAGGACGCAGATTGCATACCTTCATACACATAAACAATAGTTCTTATTCAAGCAAATGAATATATATTCCTAGCAGTCTAGCGTTGTTGGAGGCTGACAGGTGGTGGCAGTCCGGGCTTTCCTGGACTGCTCCACCGAGGACGTCGCGATGCTGCTTCGGCTTGCGTTCGGGACTTTTGCGGCGGTGCTTGCTGCGCTCGCTCTATCGGAGCCCTGCGTGCGATGGTTCCATGGACTGCTAGCCAGCAGGTGGGGTGGGGCACGGTGGGGCATGGGGCAGCGGTGGAGGCTGAGACCTAGCCGAGGCAGCCAGCTTATGCTGCAGTGGCTGCACCAGCAACACTACTTACCTCTGCCTGTACCCTTCCCTTGCTGGCATTGCAGCCCGTGCTTGCCTGTGAAGCAACAAGCCCTAACCCTGCCCCTGTCCGTGCCATGGGCTGCGTTTCCAGGAGCCCAGACACCCAGCTGCCCGAGGGCCACACTGCAGACGTAGTTATCATATTGGGTTATGCCCTGTTCAGGTGCGGAGGCATATACCGTAGTGGCACAAATTTAATTGACAAAAATAATTGCTCAGGGGGTCTTGTCAATAGAAAAAATTAATTGTCCGAGGGTTTGTCAAAAAGTGCAATTAATTGTCGGCTCCCGAGGTGTCA
>VFQN01000871.1_pt1 | contig 54012 bp, 47 predicted proteins | sample 3512371 | NCBI WGS metagenome assembly VFQN01 (sample SAMN10412370, study PRJNA504923) | tailings metagenome | isolation source: Replicate 2 from Balatoc abandoned mine | place: Philippines: Itogon, Benguet | collected 2017-08-28
GCCGGATCGAACCAGCAATTCTTCGTGTGAATATAGTGTCCCGCCCGGAAAAAGGGAAACGCATTGTCGCGGTTTTCGTTCCATTTCCGGGAACGCTCTGTTTGCGTATTGGGAATTGTTGGCGGACCCGGCATTGGGCAGTATCGTTGTTTTTGCGCCGGGTTGCCGGACCCGGTGCGGATCGGCCGGAATGCGAAAAAAATGCCTGCCCTGATGTCAAACGACAGCCTGCTGATACGCCCGCTCAGTGATCAATTCCCGGCAACCAGCCGCTGGATCTACATTGATGCAGCCAGCTCGGGACTGCTCCCGGAGACGGCGCGGGAGCGTGTCGCTGCCGTGCTGGAGGCGCAGCTGCTGGCGAGTTTCGGCGAAAACCATGCGCTGTCGATGCTGCAGTCCTGTCGCGAGCTGTTCGCCCGGCTGGTCGGGGCAGGCGCCGCCGATGTCCGTCTTTTCCCGTCTTCCGCCGAAGCGCTGCATGCGGTTGCGGCGGGCCTGGCCGCGGGACGGCGCAGCAATGTCGTCCTGTGCCCGGCGCTGAGCCGTCCCTCGTTCACGGCATTCTGGCTCGGGTATGCGCAGCGCAGCGGCCTTGAAGTCCGCGAGGCGGTGTTCGATCGGGACGGTTTTCCGGCAGCACAACTGGAAAAACTGGTGGATGTCGGCACGGCAATGGTGGCCTTGCCGGTGATTTCACATGCGCGCGGCTGGCGGCTGCCCGTCGCCGCGATCGGCCGCCTGTGCCGCGACCGGGATGTGTTTTTCCTGGCCGACGGATCGGCCAGCGCGGGCATCATATGCACGGATGTCGTGCAGGACGGCATCGACGGCCTGTTCGTCGCTGCTGACGGCAATGCGCTGGGCATTCAGGGGGCTGCCTTTGTGTTCGTTGCTGAGCCCCGTGGCGGGCGCACGGATTTCTTTCTGCGGCGTCGGATGGCCGGCAATTCCCGGCCGGAAACGCCCCACCTGCTGAGCCTCGCCGTCGCACAGGAGGCGTTGCGCATATGTGACAGTTGCGGTGCCGCAGAGATCGAGCGCCATGCGGTGGAACTGGCTGAACAGCTGCGCAGATCTCTGGAGGAGTTGGGAATGCCGGTGGAGCGTCCGCGGACCGGGGACCAGCTGGGCCATGTTGCTGTCGTCGGAGTGGCTGACGCGGATGTCGACGCGCCCTTGCGTGATCCCGGATTGCGGAAGTTTGCCGAACAGCTGGCTTCGGGGCGTGTCCGCTGCACGGTGCGCAGCGGGCAGCTGCAGTTCGGCTTTCACCTCTACAACCGCCTGCGCGACGTGATGGACGTGCGCCGCATCGCGGCACAGTCGCTGTCTTCCTGATCAGTCGGAGCGGAGTGCTGATTCGCGCAGTGCGCGCACCTGGCGCGACGCGAAGATCGTGCCGTGGTTGAAATGGGCCTCGTGATTGGCCTCGATGTTGTCGAGATCGTAGAGGTAATTCACCATGAATCCGGCGGCATTGCGCAGGCCTTTTTCCGAGACGTCACCGAGCCAGCGCACGTGTTCGATGCAGGCGCCGTTGCCGAGATGGAAACGCCCCACCGGGTCGGCAGGACGGCCGATGTCGGTTTTGGCCTCGAACAGGTAGGACACCAGCAGCGCCTGAAGGCGCGGGCGCAGGCGTTCGGCCGTCGCGGGATCGGCATGCCAGCCGGGCTGGGCGATGGCCTGCAGCTCCGGCGCATCGGGATGCGCGCGTTTGAGCCATGACACGAAACCCGGCACCGGCGAGAGTGTGACGAAGTTGCGCAGTTGCGGAAAATCGCGCTTGAGTTCTTCCGCCACCTGCTTGATCAGGAAATTGCCGAAGGACACGCCGCGCAGCGCCTTCTGGCAGTTGGAGATCGAATAGAACACGGCGGTCCGCGCGGCGCGCACGTCGAGCGGCGGCCGGCCGTCGGCGAGCAGCGGGCCGATGGCGTCGGGGATGTCTTCGGTCAGCGCGACTTCGACGAAGATCAGCGGGTCGTCGGCCAGTGTCGGATGGAAAAAGGCGAAACACTTGCGGTCCGGCGGATCGAGGCGGCGGCGCAGGTCGCTCCATCCCGAAATTTCATGCACGGCTTCGTAGCGGATGATTTTCTCGAGGACGACCGCCGGCGTGTGCCAGTCGATCCGCCTCAGCTGCAGGAAGCCGCGGTTGAACCAGGAGCGGAAAAGATGCTCGAAGTCGGCATCCACTTCGCCGAGTTCCGGGTGCTGCGGCAGCAGTTCCAGCACGTCTTCGCGCATGCGCAACAACGCGGCCGTGCCGCTGGGCGCGAAATTGAGCCGGCGCAGCACTTCCTGGCGGCGCGATTCGGCGGCGGTATGCAGCAGGTGGGCAGCGGCCGGGCCGGGATGCGCGGCATAGTGGCGGATCGCGGCATCCAGCTTTCCGGTATCGGTAGAGAAGCGCGTGGCGAGCATGCGCAGGAAATCGAGCCGGCCTTCGGGCGGGAGGGCGGCATAACGCTCGGTGATACGCCTCGCCAGCGAGACCCCCGAGGCTTCGCCGAGTTCGGAGCGCAGGGTTTCCGCGGCCTGGGCGAGCCATTGCTGGGTCCGCTTTTCGTTGAGGCTGCGGCCGGTCTGTGCGAGGCCGCGCCAGAGGCGGGCCAGCAGCCCCGCCTCCGGTACTGCGGTGTCAGTCGACTTTGGCACCTGACGCTTTCACGACCTTGCCCCAGGTGTCGATCTCCTGTTGCACGAACTTGCCGAATTCGGCCGGGGGCTGGCCGCCAGGGGTGGCGCCCAGAGAGTCCCAGACCTTTTTGATCTCCGGCATCTGCAGTGCCTTGGCCATCGACTGGTACATGCGATCGACGATCGGTTGCGGCGTGCCGCGGATGCCCCACAGCGCGTACCAGGTGGTGACGTTGATGTTGATGCCGGATTCCTGCAGAGTCGGCACCTCCGGCAGCAGCGCGGAGCGCGTCGCGGTGGTGACCGCCAGCGCGCGCAGCCTGCCGGATTTGACGTTGGGGCCGGCAGTGCCCATGCCGTCGAAGGCCATCGCCACTTCACCCGACAGCAGCGCCGGTGTCAGCGGACCCGCGCCCTTGTACGGCACATGAGTCAGCTTGGTGCCGGTGATCAGATTGAACAGTTCGCCGTTCATGTGGTGGGTCGTGCCGTAGCCGGCCGAGCCGTAGTTGATGGCGCCGGGCGAGCGTTTGTCGAGGGCGATCAGTTCCTTGATGGTTTTCGCCGGGACCGAGGGATGAACCACCACTGCGCTGGGCACCGAGGCGGCCAGGGTCACGGGAACGAAATCCTTGGTCAGGCTGTAGTTCAGCTTGCGGTACAGGGTTTCGGCGATGGTGTGGTGCACCGCACCCATGAACCAAGTATAGCCATCGGGATTGGCGCGGGAAGCCACGCCGGCACCCAGCGTGCCGCCAGCACCGCCGAGATTCTCGATCAGAATCTGCTGCCCGAGATCCTTGGGCATCACCGCCGCGAGTGGGCGGGCAAAAGCGTCAGTGCCGCCGCCGGCCGGGAAGGGGTTGATGATGCGCACCGCGCGGTTCGGCCAGTTCTGTGCCGAGGCGGTGCCTGCAACGAGTACGCCCGCAACCGCGATTGCACCCAGGGCCAGCAGTTTCCGGTTCTTGTCCACCATGATCTCCTCCGATCTGTTTTGGTATGTGGTGGCCCATTCTATGTAACTTGTGCTGCCTTGTATATCGGAGGGGCGCGTTTCGGGTGCCTCAGTCGAAACGCAGGGTGAACAGGATGTCTCCCGCGTTCTCCGCGCCCGCGGTGCCGCGCAGCCGCCAGCGTTCCGACAGGAAGTAGTCCATGCGCAGCAGGCTGCCGGCGGTGCCGCCCAGCGTCTGCTCGAGGCGGATGCTCAGGCGGTCGGTGAGCCGTTTGCCGAGGGTGACCATGCCGAGGGCCTCGCCCTCGCCGCCGGCAAATCCGAGTTCGTCGAGGCCGGCGCCCTCGGCGATGCGGCCGGTCAGCGGCCTGCCGCCGCCGCTGACGAGATTGAGCGCCGCCGCCTGCAGCACTGCCAGCTGCGCGCGGTCGGACCCTTGGGGATCGCGGCCCAGCGCGAGCCAGGCCAACCGGTCCGAGTCCGGCATGTCGGGAGTGGATACCAGTTTGACCTGCGGCCTCTGCAGCGAGCCGCCGACCTCGACGCCGACTTCGGCGGTGGTGAATTTCCGCATCGCGCGCAGGTCGAGCGCCGGATTGGTCAGGGAGCCGCCGAAACTGACCGTGCCACGCTCGATGTCGAGCGTCTGGTTGAATATCCGGTAAGTGCCCCGCACCGCACGCACGCTGCCCGTGGCGGCGAGCCCTGTTGCCTGGCTGCGCACACGCACGGTGCCGCCGAGCAGCGCGTCGAGGCCGTTGCCGCGCAGTGCCAGGCGGTTGTTGAGATCGATGCTGACGTCCAGTTGTGCCGGCAGGGTGGATGCACGCTCTGCGGGTTTGCCGGCTGCCGGGCGAATGATGACATCGTCGCCGAGCTCGGGCCGTGTCTGGTTACCCAGATCGTAACGCCCCTCGTCGAGCACGAAGCGGCCGTTGATGGCGATGCGGCGGTCGCGCAGGCCGAGTTTGCCGCTGCCGCTGACCGTGGCATTCCACTGCGGCGCGAGCAGTATCTGCGCGCTTTCGGCGCGCGCCTCCAGTTCCAGACGCTGCAGGCCGCCGTCGAGGTCGGCGTTGCCGGATGCGGTGATACGGCCCCGGCCGGCACGGATGTCGAAGGCATTGAGCATGAGGCGGTTGCCGTCGAGAGATGCGCGCAGCCGGCCGTCGCGCAGATCGACGCCGGGACCGATGGCGCGAAGTGCAATGCGCTCGCCGTCCAGCTTGCCGGTGAGGCGGGGTGCGGCAATGCTGCCGCCGGCTTCGATCTGTGCCGTCAGCGCGCCGTCAATGCGGTCGAATTCCGGGGCCAGTACGCGGGCCCAGCCCAGCGAACGCAGGGCGAGCGTCAGGCGGCCGGAGAGCGGTGTATCCCCCGGGATCATCCACCGGCCGTCGCGGCGCAGCATGCGGCTGCGGGCCCGCAATTCTGCGGTGCCCATCGAAACACTGCCGATTTCGGCGGTGGCGTCAATTTCGCCGGCGATTGCGCGGGCTTCCAGTTTTGCCGTGCGCAACTGGAGGGGGAGTGGCGTGTTGCCGGAGACCGCGAGATCCCCGGCTTCCCGCCGCAGTGCCAGGCGGCCGTCCAGGGTCTCCGCCAAGTCGAGGCGCCATTCGCCGCCGATGCGCAGCTCCCGGGACTCGAGTCCTGTATTGCGGGGTAGCAGCGGGGCCACAGCGACATTGCTGAACACGCCCTGGCTGCGCAGGAGATCTGGTGTCCATTGCAGCGACAGCGGCCCGATGCTGCCGCCAAGGAAAGCGGCACGCAGACCTTCGACGGAGAAACTCGTGGGACTGGCGGCGATGGTCGCAGGCGAGCTCAGCCGCAGCGCCCACGGGGCGCCGTTTTCAAGCCGGTCGAGCGTGCCGCGCCAGGTGGAACTTGCGTCCAGTCCGCCACTCGCGGCCAGTGCCAGCGACAGGGCTTTGCCATCGGCGCGGCCTTCGATCCGGTGAAGTGATCGTGTTCCGTTTGCGGAAAGCTGCAGCTGTTCGACGGCGAGCCCCGACCAATGCAGGTTCCGCGCATCAAGGTTCATGCGCAGGCTGCCGTTCCGGCCGGGCGCGAGGCTGCCATGGAGGCCGGCGCGTGCGACGCGCAGCGCGGGCAGGGACAGATCGTGGGCGTCGAGCCCGATGTCGAGCAGCAGTCCGTCTTTGGCCGCGCTGAGTGTGCCCTGGCCATGCAACCGTCCGTTCCATCCGGGATCGAGTTCGCGCAGTTCATCCGCAGCGATGGCGGCATGGAGAATGTCCCCGATCTGTCCGTAACGCCCCTTGAGTTCCAGGCGGTTGCGGCCGGCACTGACGAGCGCATGGCCGTCGAACCAGCGCGCCGCATTGCCGGTGAAGTCCGCGGAGGCGGCGAAGGCGCGGCCCCGGAAGCGGCTGTCGGCAAGTTTGGCGGTGATGTGTGCCTGCCAGTCGGGCACGAGCCGGCCTTCGGCGCTCACCAGGCCGTTGAGTTGTGCCGGGGGCACTGCGGCAAAGACCGAAGGATCGAAACGCTGCAGGGCCGCGCGCAGTGCGTATTCCTGCCGGCCTTCCAGCACGAGATGGCCCGAGAGACTGGCTTCGCTCCGGCCCGCACGCAACAGGGCTTTTTCCAGCGTGATGCGGCCGCCGGCATGCAGGGCATCGGCGGTGAGTTGTGCGCCCGCGGCATTCAGTCGCGCTGAGATTCGCTGCTGCCGCGCGTCACCGCGGATGACGGCCTGACCGTCCACGCGCAAGGCCTGCAGCCGGCGGTCCAGCCGCGCTGTTGTGATTCCCCGGAGCTGCAGCTCCGCGGCGCCCGTGCCGGTATCCGTCTGCCAGTGGCCGCTGCCGTTGATCCGGCCGCCGCCGTTCAGCGCGACCGACAGGTTCTCGGCAACATAACGTCCGGAGGATAGCGACCAGTGCAGCCTGGCACCGGTGAAAGGCATGCGCCCCGCGTCGATACTGCCGGCGAGGGCGTTGTCGAGATCGAGCGTTCCCTTAAGAAGTCCATCGCTGGGGGCGGCAGCCGCCCGAAGGGTTAAACGCGCCTGCGGCAGCCCGGGGAGCCAGGGCCGCGTGTCGATATTTTCCGCCGACAGGTCGAGTTCCTGCAGCGGCTGCGGCGAGAAGGGTGACAGTCGCGCGCGGCCCTGCGCCTTTGCGCCGCGGCCGCCGGCATCGAGTTCCGCCTGCAGTGTTTGCAGTGATCCGGTGAGCCGCAGGCGGGCATCGAGCAACTCCTTGCCGTTGCCGCAGCCGGCCCGGATGCTGCCGTCGATGGGGTAGGGGCGCTGTACGGCGATGCGGGCCTCGCCGTCGAGACGACAGTCGGCCACCCGGATGTCGAGCAGGCGCACACGATGGCCCGCGGCGTCTCCGCTGTAATCCAGCCGCAGTCCGCGGATTTCGGGCAGGTCCGGCAGCCTCAGTTGTCCGATTTCCAGAGTGTCCATGTTCACCCGGAGCGGCAGCGCCAGAGATTCGGGGAGTTCCGCGGCGGTTTGGCCGCTGCTGCCATAGTTCACGGTCCGGGCGCGGATCTGCCGCAGGCTCAGCGTGCCGAAGAGCAGGCGCGAAGGGCGCCAGTGCAGCGCGAGCCCTTCGCCCTCGAACACAAAACCTTCGCCTTCGAAGCGCAGGTGGCCGATGCGCAGTTCGCCCAGCAGCGAGCCTTCGACGCCTTCCAGCACGATGCGCTGAGGATCCATGGCGATGATGCGTGACGCTGCCCAGTCCCTGGCTTGCGGTGTCGCCAGCCAGGCGACGCCTGCCGCGACAGCCAGCACACACAGTGCGCCGGCGGCAGCGGCGATCTTCAGCATGATCGGGCGTTTTTTCGCGGCCATGGTCAGAACCGGGCACCCAGCGTGAAGTGCAGGCGCAGTTGCCCGCTGTCATGGCCGCGCGCGAGGTCGAGGTTAAGCGCGCCGGCCGGCGTGATCCAGCGTACGCCGAAGCCATAGCCGTACACAGGACGCAGATCGGAAGGTTTGTCGGCGGCATTGCCCGCATCCACGAACACCGCGGCGCCCCATTCGCGGGTCAGGTCGCGCTGGTATTCCAGCGTGGCCACGCTCAGCACGCGCCCGCCGAGTACCGAGCCGTCCTGACGCACGCCGAGCGATTGGTAGTCGTAGCCCCGTACCGACTGGTCGCCGCCCGCGCGGAACAGGAACTCGCTCGGGATGCCTTCGCGGGTATCCGACCACACCGCGCCGGCTTCTCCCCGCAGGTGAAGCCGGTCGCGGCGGCCCAGCGGCAGGATGTAAAGGCCCCGGCCATAGGCCCGGGAGAAGGAGCGGGTGGACAGCAGGGATGCCGATGCGCCGCCCAGTTGCAGGTTGAGCATGTAGCCGCGCCGCGGCCGCAACAGATCATCGACGCGCCGCCGCGTCCATGAATAGTTCAGCGTCAGCGCCTCAAGGTTGTCCACCGGGCCGGCTGCCAGGGATTGTTCTTCGGTTTGAAGCTTCAGGGACCAGTCCAGTTCGCGCTCGGGCGAACGCCAGGAGCGCTGGGCGATCAGACCCAGGCGGCGGGTCACCAGTTCCTCGATGTCGCTGCGCGAGGTTTCAACGCCGATGCGGTTGCGCCAGCCGCCCGGTTCCGGCAGAAGGGCCAGTTCGCTGCGGAGGGTCTGTTCCTTGCGGTCCGCATTCAGCCGCGTGATGCTTTGCCAGCCGGGCTTGAAGGTGTTGTAGCGGGTGAAGGCAGCCTCGCCCCGCGGCCCGCTGTCGGTACTGATGCCGGCACCGAGATCGATTTTCATCTTCGGGTATTCCGTCAACAACACGCGCACGGTTGCCGCGGCGGCCTGCTCCGCCTCGGCGTCGATGCTGACCGATGCGCTGCTGAAGAAGCCGCTGCCCTGAAGTTCCGACTGGTAGCGCAGCAGGTCTTCGTGGCGGTAGCGCTGCCCGGTGTGGAAGCGGCGCAGGTTGTCGACCAGCATGCGCGGATAACGCTCCAGGCCTTCAATCTTCAACTCCCCGTAGCGGAACAACGGTCCGCTGTCGACGGTGACCGCGATCTCCACGCTTGCGGCCCCGGCATCGACTTCGGCGCGGCTGGCGGTGATGCGCGCCGCCGGATAACCGTCGATCTGGAGGCTGCGCAGCAGCGCATCCTTGGCGTCATCCCAGGCACGCTGGCTGAATTCGGTTCCCGGCCGCAGCCGCCAGCGCCTGTGCAGCTGTCCGAGCCGGGCGGCGTCAGCATCCTCCTGGCTGATCGCGCCGGTGATGCGCACATCGGCTGTGGTGACCCTTGCCTGTGGGCCTGGTTTTACTGAAATGTGGAGCAGCGTCAGCTTGCCTTCGCGGTGGCTGTCGACGCGGATGTCGGGGGAAAAGTGGCCGGCAGTGGCGAGCAGGGCGCGCGCGTCCTCGGCAGCGCCTGCCGCCAGCCGGTCGATGATTTCTGCGTCGAGGTCGCTGCGATTGCGGTAACGGAATACGTCGAGATGTTCTTCAAGCAGCGGGCGGAGGTCTTCCGGCGCATCGAGTTGTACATGCCAGCCGGGCTCGCCGGAATGAGCAGGTGGCGGACTGAAGGCGAGTGCCGCCAGCAGAAGCGCTGCGCTTGCGGTCAGGCGGCGCACCGCAGCCTATCCGGCCCGGTTGCGCATCCAGTCGGCAGTGCCGAAGAAGGCCTTGAGCAGTGCCGTGCGCAGCGGTTCTTCCACGCCCGTGTCCTCCATGGCCTGCAGCATGCAGGCCAGCCATGCGTCGCGTTCGGCAATGCCGATGGGGAAAGGCAGGTGCCTTGCGCGCAGCATCGGGTGGCCGTGTTTTTCGACATAGAGCGGCGGGCCGCCGAGCCAGCCAGAGAGAAAGAGATAGAGTTTTTCGGCAGAACCCGACAAGTCTGCAGGGTGCAGCTTGCGGATGCCGTGGTACTCGGGCACTTCGTCCATCAGGGCGTAGAAACGGTCGACGAGGCGGCGCACGCCTGAATCGCCACCGAGCATCCGGTAAGGGGTTTCATCATCCGGTTGGAGATCGCTCATGACCATCAGTTCCATTCAGTCAGGATTTAATCGCGCCGTGATTGACCAGCGCCACGCCAGCGACGGCGATGGCCATGCCGGTGATCGCCGTGGCGCCCAGCAGTTCGCCGAACATCAGCCAGGCCATCACCGCGGTGACCGCGGGGGTCAGGTAGAACAAGCTTGTGACACGGGTCGCCGCACCGCGTTCAATCAGGCGGAAGAGGATCGTCGACGTTCCTGCTGACAGCACCAGCGACAGCCAGCCCAGTGCAATGAGAAACTCCCCGGTCCATTCGACGTGAAGGGTCTCGAGCGCGAGAGGCAGCGTCACCAGCAGGGCGGCGCCGAACTGCAGTACCACGCCGGCCCGCAGGTCGAAGGAAGGACAGTACTTCTTCTGGTAGAGCATGCCGAGCGTGATGCAGCCCAGCGCAAACAGCGCCAGTGCCAGGCTGCCGGCACCCATGCCTTGCATCGACATTTTGTTCCAGACCACCAGGGTGACGCCGGCCAGTCCCAACGCGAATCCGGCCCATTGCAGCGGTGTCACGCGTTCGCCGAGCAGGCGGCCGGCGGCTGCGGCTGTCAGCAGCGGCTGCATGCCGACAATCAGCGCAACCACGCCGGCGGACATGCCGGCATCGATCGCGCAGAACACGCCGCCGAGATAGCCGCCCTGGATCAGCAGGCCGGAGACGGCAATATGCCGCGCGTCGCCCGGGCTTGCCGGCCAGCGCACCCGCAGCAGCAGTGCGAGCGGCAGCATCACCGCGAGCACGGTCAGGTAACGCAGGGTGAGAAAAGTCAGCGGCCCGGCGTGGGGCATGCCGAGCCGGGCACCGATGAATCCGGTGCTCCACAGCAGCACGAACAGCGCCGGAACGGCGAAGCCTGCTGCGCGGGTCATGGCGCCGTGACGGTCAGGCCGCGGTGGCCTGGTCCGCGCGGCTCGCCTTCTTGCGCTCGTGTTCCTTCAGGTGGCGCTTGCGGATGCGGATCGACTTCGGTGTGATCTCGACCAGTTCGTCGTCGGCGATGAATTCGATCGCCGATTCCAGTGTGACCTGGATCGGCGGCACCAGGCGCACGGCCTCATCGGTGCCGGAAGCGCGCACGTTGGTAAGCTGCTTGCCCTTGATCGGATTGACGACGAGGTCGTTGTCGCGGCTGTGGATGCCGATGACGATGCCTTCATAAAGGGGGTCGCCGGGGCTGACGAACATGCGGCCGCGCTCCTGCAGTTTCCACAGCGCGTAGGCGACGGCGGCGCCGTCTTCCGCGGAGATCAACACGCCGTTGCGGCGTTCTTCCATGTCCGGTTTCATCGGACCGTAGTCGTCGAAGACATGGCTCATGATGCCGGTGCCGCGGGTCATCGTCAGGAAGTCGGACTGGAAACCGATCAGGCCGCGCGCCGGAATGCGGTAGTCGAGGCGCACGCGCCCCTTGCCGTCGGGTTGCATGTCCTGCAGGTCGCCGCGGCGCGCACCCAGAGCCTCCATAACCGCACCCTGGTTCGCCTCGTCGACGTCCACCGTCAGCATTTCGTACGGTTCCTGTTTCTCGCCGTTGACCTCACGGATCACCACCCGCGGGCGCGACACCGCGAGTTCATAACCCTCGCGGCGCATGTTCTCGAGCAGGATGGTCAGATGCAGCTCGCCGCGGCCCGAGACCTCGAACACGTCGGCATCGGCCGTGTCGCTGACTTTCAGCGCGACATTGCTCATCAGCTCGCGCTGCAGGCGCTCGCGGATCTGGCGGCTGGTGACGAATTTCCCTTCCCGGCCGGCCAGGGGGGAGGTGTTGACCTGGAAGTTCATGGTCAGTGTCGGCTCGTCGACTTTCAGCATCGGCAGCGCTTCGGGTTTCTCGGGATCGGCGATGGTGACGCCGATGCCGATGTCCTCGATGCCGTTGATCAGCACGATGTCGCCGGCCTGTGCCTCGTTGACCAGCACACGTTCGAGGCCGCGGAAGCCGAGCACCTGGTTGATCTTGGCCGTCACTGGCGTCGAATCCGGTCCTTTCAGCACGGCGACCTGCTGGCCGGGGCGGATGCGCCCGCGGTTGACGCGGCCGATGCCGATACGGCCGACGTAGCTGGAGTAGTCGAGCGAGCAGATCTGCAACTGCAGCGGGCCGTCCGGGTTGTCCTCGCGTCGCGGCACGTGTTTGACGATGGCTTCGAACAACGGCTGCATCGTGCCCGAGCGCACACTGTCCTCGTTGCCGGCGTAGCCATTCAGTGCCGAGGCGTAGACCACGGGGAAATCAAGCTGCTCCTCGGTCGCGCCGAGCTTGTCGAAGAGGTCGAAGGTCTGGTTGACGACCCAGTCGGGGCGGGAGCCCGGACGGTCGATCTTGTTGACGACGACGATGGGCTTCAGGCCCTGGGCCAGCGCCTTGCGCGTGACGAAACGCGTCTGCGGCATCGGGCCCTCGACCGCATCGACCAGAAGCAGCACGCCGTCGACCATCGACAGCACGCGTTCGACTTCGCCGCCGAAATCCGCGTGCCCTGGCGTGTCGACGATGTTGATCAGCGTGCCGTTCCAGGTCACCGCGCAGTTTTTCGCGAGGATGGTGATGCCGCGCTCGCGTTCGATGTCATTGGAGTCCATTACCCGCTCGGTCACCTGTTCGTGCGCGGCGAAGGTGCCGGATTGCCGCAGCAACTGGTCGACGAGGGTGGTTTTGCCATGGTCGACGTGGGCGATGATGGCGATGTTGCGCAGCGGGCGTTGCTCGGTGGCGGACACGGTAGGGAGCCTTGCGAAAAAGGGGGCGAATTGTAGCATGGGGATGCTTCTATTGCCTTGAATATCCTGCAATTTTCCGTGCAAACAGGCCCTATGCCCGCCATCTGCATCCGCTTCCGTGCTGCGCCGCGGGAAAAATCCTCGCTATTTCCGATACTTGCGGGTATAGTGCGCGCACCTCGCAGCGGTTCACAGCAGTATTCCGCTTCGGGATGCATCTGTCCCTGACCCCTTCGTTTTCAGCTCCCTTCTCCGAAAAGCTGCTTCCGCCACGGTTAGCGACGATACCCGTGCGCCGGTGGCCGCAGCCGCGAACTGATTCGCGGCCTGCCTCACAGCTCGTGGCATTTCCTGCGCGTTTTTATTGCTGAAACCGCCCTCTGCAGCGGTCGCGGAGCCATTCCGCCGACCTGCCTTGTGCGCGCTTTCGGTCGCTGTGCTTTTTGAAGAAAGTAATACACATGACTTTTGCAGAACTGAATCTGAACCCCGCCCTCGTGCAGGCTCTGGCCGCCGCGGGTTACAACGAACCCACGCCGGTGCAGGCGCAATCCATCCCGGTTGCGCTGACCGGTTTCGACCTGATGGTGTCGGCGCCGACCGGCACCGGGAAGACCGCCGCCTTCGTGCTGCCCGCGCTGCAGCGCCTCGCACTGGCGCCGGCCAGGAACGGCCGTGGCCCGCGCGTGCTGGTGCTGACGCCGACCCGCGAGCTGGCGACCCAGGTCACTGCCGCAGTCGATAAATATTGCAAGTTCATGCGCCATATGCGCACCGGCACGGTGCTCGGCGGCATGCCGTACCCGAAACAGCGCCGCCTGCTGGAGCAATCGCTGGATGTGCTGGTGGCGACGCCGGGCCGCCTGATCGACTTCATCGACCAGGGCAAGGTGGATTTTTCGCGCCTCGAGCTGCTGATCCTCGACGAGGCCGATCGCATGCTCGACATGGGCTTCATCGAGCCGGTCAAACGCATTGCCGCGAAAACCCCGGCCACGAGGCAGACGATGCTGTTCTCGGCGACGCTCGACGGAAACATTGCGAAGCTCGGCCGCGAGCTGCTGCGCGATCCGAAGCTGATCGAGGTCGCTGCGCCGAAGGCGAAGCACGAGAACATCGAACAGCGCCTGCATGTTGTCGATGACGGCAGCCACAAGCACCGCCTGCTGGATCACCTGCTGCGCGAGGAGTGCACCGACCAGGCCATCGTGTTCACCGCGACCAAACACGGCGCCGACCGTCTTGCCGACAAGCTGTTCCACGGCGGGCATGAGGCGGCGGCGCTCCACGGCAACATGAACCAGTCGCAGCGCAACCGCACACTGGCGCGCCTGCGCAGCGGCGCGGTGCGCGTGCTGGTGGCGACCGACGTCGCGGCGCGCGGCATCGATGTGGCCAGCATCACCCACGTCATCAATTACGACCTGCCGAAAGTGGCCGAGGATTACGTCCACCGCATCGGCCGCACCGGTCGGGCCGGGGCTTCCGGCACCGCGATTTCCTTTGCTTCCTCGGAGGACGTGCGCCAGTTGAAGCAGATCGAGCGCTACATCGGCCAGTCGATCGAGCGCATGAGCGTGCCCGGTTTCGAGGCGAAGAGCCCGCTGCGCACCGACAACGGCGGTGCCAAGCGGCCCGGCGGCCGTCCTTCGGGCGCGCGCCGTGGCGCGCCGCCCTCCCGCGATGCAAAAGGGCGCGGCGGTTATCGCTCCGACAGCCGGCGTGGTGCCGGCCCGGGCCGCTGATCAGGGCGGTGCTGCCCCAATAATCTGCAGTACGTTGCCGGCGCTCGCCGGTGGCCATGAATGCCCGGATCCCCTGACGCCGCAAGGTGTCGGGGGATTTTTCATGCGGCTTGCGCGGTTCGCGCATTGATTTTCGCGGGGGCTGCCATTACAGTAGCCCGCTTTTACAGCGGCTTTCACAATGAAATTCAGCGGAGAGATAGCAGTCGCCGCGCCGCGCGATGCGGTGTTTGCGAAACTGCAGGACATCCATTTTTTTGCGTCCTGCATCGACGGCGTGCGCGATCTGGTACCGCTCGACGACAGGCGTTTTGATGCCGTGCTGGAGACCAAGGTGGCCTACATGACTTTCAAGTTCAAGGTCACCGTGGAGTTGACCGAGGTCACGGCGCCGGAGCGGATTGCTGCGAAAATCGAGGGCGCACCGATGGGGCTGGTCGGGCGCCTGACTGCAACATCATCGACGCGGCTCAGCGATTCTGCCGGCGGGACCACGATCCAGTATGAAATCGATACCGCGCTGACCGGCAAGCTGGGCAGCATCGGACAGCCGGTACTCAAGGCCAAGGCGAAGGACATGGAAAAACAGTTTGCGAAAAATCTCGGCGCGGCCTTCGCGCAGGGGGCGGCATGAACCCGTTTGAGCTGGCTGAACCGCGGACGCTGAAATCCGCGGTCAAACTGCTGGATGCCGGAGACGAGTCGGTGCGCGTTTTCGGCGGCTGCACCGCGTTGATGCTGATGATGAAGACCGGCGTGTTCCAGCCGACGCGGCTGATCAGCCTGCGCGGCATCGAGTCACGTTACTCGAAGGTGACTTCCGCCGGCGACGGCAGCCTGCGCATCGGCGCCCTGACGACGCTAAGCGCCCTGGGCCGCGCGGCGGCCGTGAAGAAGCGCGCGCCGGTCATCACCGACACCCTGCGCACGCTGTCCAATGTGCGGGTGCGCAATGTCGCCACCCTCGGCGGACATCTGGCCCACGGCGACCCGCACATGGACCTGCCGCCGGTGCTGATGGCGCTGGATGCACAGGTTCTGACCTTTGCGAGTGCGGGTTCTCGCACGCTCGCCGTGGCAGACCTCTACACCGGCTATTACGAAACCGCGCTGGCGCGCAACGAACTGATCAGCGAAGTGCTGGTGCCGGCACGGGCGGGCCGCCGTTCGGCCTACGTCAAGCTGACCACGCGCGGCGCCGATGACTGGCCGACGCTGGGCATTGCGGTGTCGTTTGTGGCCGAGGGCGGGATGCTGGCCGATGCGCGTTTCGTGGTCAGCGCCGCCACCGAAAGGCCGCTGCGCCTGGCGTCCGTCGAGGCGGTGCTCAATGGCGCGACCGTCGATGACGCGCTGCTCGCGAGGGCGGGCGAGGCCGCGGCGGCGGAGGCCGAACTGGTGGGCGATGCCCGCGGCTCGGCCGCCTACAAGACCGAACTGCTGCGCGTCCATGCCGGCCGCGCGGTGCGCAAGGCGCTTGCCGCCTGACCTGTCACGGAGTAACGATGGCCACCACTTTAGGCAAAAGCAACAGCGGATCCGCCTTCGGGCGTTCCATTCCGCGCGTCGAGGCGCGGGCCAAGGTCACCGGCAAGGCGGAGTACGTGCACAACCTGCGCCTGCCGGGCATGCTCTACGGCAAGGTGTTCCGCAGCACCGTTGCGCATGCGCGGATCAAGGGTATCGACGTGTCCGCGGCGCGCGCGCTGCCGGGCGTGCATGCCGTCTACACCGCCGCCGACATCATGACAGTGGTGCCGGATCCGCACTACGGTCCGGCCTTCCACGACCAGCCGGTGCTGGCGGTGGACAAGGTGCGCCACGTCGGTGAGCCGGTGGCGCTGGTGCTGGCCGCCGATCCGCATGTCGCCGAAGCGGCGGCACAGATGATCTCGGCCGACTATGAGGAACTGCCCGCGGTGTTCGACGAAGTCGAGGCGATGACTTCGAAAGCCGTGGTGCATGAAGTCCTGAAACCCGCCGGCACTTTCCCGGATCTCAAGCACCTGAAGGGCAAGCGCGACACCAACATCGCTCTGGATTTCCACCTGCGCCGCGGCGACGCGCAGAAGGCCTTCGCTTCCGCCGACCACGTCTTCGAGCACACTTTCCGCACCCAGCAGGTGCTGCATGTGCCGCTGGAGCCTTTTGTCACCGTCGCCGACCCGACGCCGAACCAGCTGGTGATCCATACCGCGTCGCAGAGCCCGTCCTTCGTCCGCATCGAGATCGCGCGCCTGCTCGGCTGGCCCGAGAACAGGGTGCGGGTGAAGGTGCCGTACCTCGGCGGCGGCTTCGGCGCCAAGCTCTACATCAAGCTCGAGGCGCTGGTCGCCATCGCGGCGCTGCTCGCCGGCCGGCCGGTGAAAATCTCGCTGACGATGGAAGAGCAGTTCTACCAGATCACCAAGCATGCGGCTACGCTGCGCATCAAGAGCGGGGTATCGAAGGACGGCAAGATCCTCGCCCGCGAGTGCGAGGTGTGGTGGAACGGCGGCGCCTATGCCGACATCGGCCCGCGCGTGACCCAGAAATCCGGCTTCACCGCACCGGGGCCGTACGACATCGAGCATGTGGCGATCGACTCCTACGCGCTCTACACCAACCTGCCGGCGGCCGGCGCGCTGCGCGGCTTCGGCATTCCGCAGCTGGTGTGGGCCTACGAGAGCCATACCGACATGATCGCCAAGGCGCTGAATATCGATCCGCTGGCGATCCGCCGGAAAAACATCCTGAAGGAAGGCCGGCCCCAGGCCACCGGCACACTGATGCGCGACGCCGGCATCGAGCAGGTGCTTGAGCGCCTGGCCCGGCGCATGCAGTGGGAGAAGGACTTCGACCGCGGCAGCGGTACGGTGCGCCGCGGCCGCGGCATTGCCATCGGTTTCAAGGCGAGCATTTCGCCGACGACCTCGGTGGCGATCGTCAACGTCAGCGCTGACGGCAGCGTGATGGTCAACTGCAGCACGGTCGACATGGGGCAGGGTTCGGACACCGCGATGGCGCAGGTTGTTGCCGAGGCGCTGGGGGTTCCTGTCGAGTCGGTGACGCTGGTGCATCCCGACACCGACGTCACCCCCTACGACATGGCGACGCTGGGCTCGCGCTCGACCTTTCACATGGGCCATGCGGTGCGGCTCGCCGCCGAGGACGCCCGCGACAAGCTGATGAAGCTCGCACAGGAAGTCGGCCTGTCGGCGGAAACCACGCCGATTCCCGACATCTTCCGCAAGAAGTACGGCATGCAGGCCGGCAACATCGTCGGCGTCGGCAGTTTCATTCCGAGCTATGCGCCGCCCGATGCGCAGGGTCAGACCGAGAATGCGACGCCGTTCTGGATGATCGGCGCCACCGGCGCCGAGGTCGAGGTCGACACCGAAACCGGCGAATTCAAGGTCACGCGACTGGTCAACCTGGTCGATGTTGGCCGGCCGGTGAACCCGGCGATCGTCGAGACCCAGATTTCCGGAGCGACGCTGATGCAGCTCGGTTTCACGCTGACCGAGCGCATGGACTTCGATGCAGGGCAGGTCACCAACGCCTCGCTTGCCGATTACAGGATCCCGGGCATCCGCGACGTGCCGGCGGTGATGGAGAACGAGGCCGTCGACATGGTGCAGCAGACCGGGCCTTTCGGCGCCAAAGGTGTGGGCGAGAGCGGCACCTTCGGCGTGTCGCCGGCGATCGCCAGCGCGATTGATGATGCGGTGGGCGTGCGGCTGACCAGCCTGCCGCTGACCGCCGAGGCCGTTTACCGCGGACTGCGGGCGAATGCCGGCAAACCGCTGCAGGACTGAGAACATGACGACACACAAGACCATTTCCTTCACGCTCAACGGCAATCCGGTCACTGCCCATGCCGGCAACCACCAGAACCTGGTCGAACTGCTGCAGGGGCAGGGGCTGTTCGGCGCGCGCGAGAGCTGTGCCCAGGGACTGTGCGGCTGCTGCACGGTGATCGTCGACGGCCAGGCGGTTTCCGGCTGCCTGACGATGGCGACGCTGGTCGACGGCGCCGACGTGCGCACCATCGAGGAACCGCAGGCCGGCGAGGGCGGGCTCGACGCCGTGCAGCAGGCTTTCATCGAAACCGGGGCGTTCCAGTGCGGTTTCTGCACGCCGGGCTTCATCCTGATGACGCGCCAGCTGCTCGACGCGCACCCGGATCCGACCGACGACGAGATCCGCCACTACCTCGCCGGCAACCTCTGCCGCTGCGCGGCCTATCCCGAAATCATCAAGGCCGTGCGGCTCGCAGCGAACAAACGCAAGGGCTGATCAAGCCGGCGGTGCCAGTGCACGACGTTGCACTTTGCCCGTCGCCGTACGCGGCAGCGATGTCACGAAAAACACCCGCTCGGGGCATTTGTAGACGGAAACCCGGGGGCGCACGAAATCGAGCAACTGTCCGGCTGATACCGGTGTCCTCGGCACCACCCATGCGGCGATCAACTGCCCCAGGACCGCATCCGGCAGGCCCCAGACCGCAGCATCGTCCACGGCCGGGTGCAGGCGCAGCACCTCCTCGATCTGGATCGGCGAGATATTCTGTCCGGCGCGGACAATCAACTCTTTCCTGCGGCCGGCAAAATGCAGGCGCATGGCCTTGTCGCGGAAACCGAGATCTCCCGAGTGCCAGTAACCGCCGCGAAAGTCGGTGGCGCTTGCTTCGCCTTCATTCCAGTAGCCGACTGCCATCGAAGCCGAGCGGACCACGATCTCCCCGATCTGCCCGGGAGGCACATCACGGCCATGGTCATCAAGGATGCGGATTTCCACGCCGGGAAAGGAAAAACCCAGGGAACTCGCGGATACGCTGCCTATGAGTTCACCTGCAATGGGCCCCATCTCCGACGAACCATAAGTGCGCCGCATGCGGTTGCCAAACACGCTGTTGAAGCGTTTCTGCAGATCCAGCGGCACAAAATCGCCGCTGACATTGATGTGGCTCAATGCAGCCAGGCGACGCGGTGCCCGGGCCTGTGCCTGCGCCAGCGAGTGCGCCAAAGTCGGCGTTGAAATGGCCATTCTCGCCGAGTGCCTGTCGATGGCGTCCAGCAGAACCTCCGGGGCGGGCTCATCCAGCAGAATTGCGGTCCCGCCTGTCGAAATCATCGATATCAGTGTGAACAGCGCATAGTTGTGCATGAGCGGCAGTGGAATGACGGTTTTGAAGGCCGTTCCCACTGATCCGGGATAGGCGTTCAGAAGGCCGTGCAGCGTACGATGGGTGTGCACCACGCCCCGCTCGCGCCCCGTGGTGCCGGAGGTATGGAGAATGACGGCAATGCTGTCGGGATCAATGGCCGGCAGCCGGCCATGGTCTTCTGCGGCAGGCCAGTGTTCGTCGAGAGTCAGCCATGGCATTGACGGCACATGCGTGAAGGGCAGGGCGGCGTGGGTCAGACCGAGGCGTGGCCGGCAGATATCGACCATTTGCCCGATTTCTCCGGCGCTGGCGCCAATGCGAATCGGCACGGCAATGGCCCCGGCCTTGAAGCATGCGTAGTAGGCGATCGGCAGTTCCCGGCTGTTGCGCTGGCGCAGCAGGACGCGGTCTCCGGGGCTGACACCAGCCTTGATCAAGGCCATGGCGCCGCTGGTGGTCAAGGCTTCGAAGCTTGCGCTGTCAATCGTGGTGTCCCGCCAGATGATGGCCGTCGATGCCGGCTGCTGCCGGGCGCGTTCGGACAGCGCGGCGATGATCGTGTGCATTGTTGATTTTTTATTCGGGATCAGCGGCAGATGCTACCGGATTTGGATTGCTCGGTTCGCAGTCGAATCGGTTAACATCCGGATAATCGGGAATTAGTAATCATGAACGGGAAAACATCCTTGAAAAATTCTGCCCGGGGCAATCCCCTTGATCTGCGCGCATGGCTCGACACGGCCGGGTCGCTGGGGGAACTGAAAGAAGTGCCCGGCGCCGACGCCAAGCTCGAACTCGGCGCGATCAGCGAAATGAACGTCAAGATCGACGGCGCACCGGCGCTGCTGTTCGACGACATTCCGGGTTACCCGAAAGGTTTTCGCGTGGTGACCTGCACCACGGCCAGCCCGGCGCGGCTGTCCTCCCTGCTGCGGATGCCCGTGGAACGCAGCCACCGCGGGCTGGTGCAGGCGCTGCGCGGCAAACCCCGGGGCTGGCAGGCGGAAGCGCCGAAATACGAGCCCGTGGTGGCCGAAACCGGGCCGGTACTGGAGAACATCCAGTCCGGCAAGGACGTCGACATCGGCATTTTTCCGTCGCCGCTGTGGCACGAGAAGGACGGCGGTCCGTACATCGGCACCGGCTGCTGCGTGGTGACGAAGGATTACGACAGTGACTGGGTCAACGTCGGCACCTACCGCGTGATGGTGCACGACAAAAACCATGTCGGCCTCGACATGATCCCCGGCAAGCACGGCGCAATCCAGTACGACAAGCACATGAAGGCGGGCAAGCCTTTTCCGGTGGCGATCGTCATCGGCTGCGATCCGCTGGGTTACCTGATCTCCGGCATCGAGGTGCCCTTCGGCATGTGCGAATACAACTACATCGGCGCGATACTCGGAGAGCCGGTGCAGGTGGTGCATGGTGAACTGACCGGCCTGCCGATACCCGCCGCGGCCGAAATCGTGCTCGAGGGCTACTGTTATCCCGGTGATGTGAAAACCGAGGGCCCGTTCGGCGAATTCCACGGCTATTACCCCGGCAAGGAGGGCACGGCGCCGGTGATGACCGTCGAGCGCATCTACTACCGCAACGACCCGATCATCGTCGGCAGCCCGCCGGCCAAACCGCCCAATGACTATTCCTATTCCAAGGCTGTGATGCGCTCGGCGCTGCTGTTTGATGCACTGCTCGCCGCCGGCGTGCCCGACGTGGCGAGCGTCTGGGCGCACGAGATCGGTGGCGCGCGCATGTTCAACGTGGTGGCGATCAGGCAGCGTTACGCCGGCCACTCGCGCCAGGCCGCGTTGATCCTCAACCAGTGCGGCGTCGGCGCCTACATGTCGCGTTACACGGTGGTGGTCGACGAGGACATCGACCCCTCGAACCTGCAGGAGGTGATGTGGGCGGTGGCCACGCGCAGCGACCCCGAGGTCGACATCGACATCATCCGCCGCGGCATGGGGTCAAAGAATGATCCGATGTTCGTCGCCTACCGTTCCGATGCGCCGTACAATTCGAAGGCGATCATCGACGCCTGCCGGCCCTACGATCATCTGCATGATTTTCCGGCAGTCGCCGAGGCCAGCAAGGAACTGCAGGAACAGGTGCGCGAGAAATGGCGCCACCTGCTGAAACTTTAACTAAGTATTTGATTATAAAGGAAAAATTATGAGGAGCTTGATTGTCGCCGCTTTCGCCGCCACCTTTGCACTGTCCGCGCAGGCCGCGGATTACCCGAACAAGCCGATCCGCGTGCTGGTGCCTTTTGCGCCGGGCGGCGTGGTCGATACCTCCGCGCGAATCCTGACGATGAAGATTTCCGAGGACAAGGGCTGGCAGTTCGTCGTTGACAACCGTCCCGGCGCCAACGGCTTCATCGCCACCGGCACCACCGCGCGCGCGACACCCGACGGCTACACGCTGCTGGCTGCGCACACCGGTGAAATGTCGGTGAACCCGGTGCTGTTCAAGGAAATGCCCTACAACGTCGAGCGCGACTTCACGCCGATCATCATGGTCAGCGATGCGCCGATGCTGGTGGTGGTCAATGCGGCTTCGCCCTTCAACACGCTGAAGGACCTGATTGCCGGCGCCAAGGCCAAGCCGGGGCAGTTGACGTTCGGCTCGCCGGGCACCGGCTCCGTGAACCACATGGCGACCGAGTGGCTGGTTGCCGCGGCCGGCGCCAGGGCGCTGCACGTCCCGTACAAGGGGGGCGCGCCTGCGGTGTCCGCGGTCGCTTCGAATGAAGTGGTGTTCACCGTCGCCGGCCTGCCCGGCGTGCTGCCGCACCTGCAGGCGAAACGCGTCAAGGTGCTGGGCGTGACCACGGCGAAACGTTCGCCGCAGGTGCCTGACTACATGTCGGCGCAGGAGGCCGGCATCCCCGGTGTTGATGCCTCGATCTGGGTCGGCCTGTTCGCGCCGAAGGGCACGCCCAAGGATGTCGTGGCGAAACTCTACGAAGCCTCGGCTGCCGCTCTGAAGAATCCGGATGTGAAGAAGCGTTATGCCACCGTCGGCGGCGCCGAAACAACGACGATGGGCACCGCGGAATTCACCAAGCGTATCCGCAGCGAGCTGGAGCGTTACCGCAAGGTCGCGGCCCAGGTGGGCATACAGCCGCAGTAAGCGCGTCCGGGATTGCCAAGGCCGGCTGTTGCCGGCCTTTTTTTTTCGCCCGGACAGGGCGGGCGGGGTGCCGGCAATCAGGGGAGCGCCCGCCGGAGACAGGCGCTGGTCCTCACTGCTGCGGGATCTTCGCCTCGCGCGCCACCTTGGCCCAGCGTGCCATGTCGCGCTGGATCTGGGCTGCGAATTCCTCCGGCGAATTGCCGATGGCTTCGGCGCCCTCGGTGGCGAGCTTCTGCCGGATGTCGGGCAGTGCCAGCATGCGCACGGTTTCGGCATGCAGCCGGGTGATCGCTTCGCGCGGCGTGCCGGCCGGGGCCAGGATGCCGTACCAGGAGCCGGCCTCGAATCCGGTGTAACCGGCTTCGGCGAAGGTCGGCAGTGCAGGCAGCGTCGGCACGCGTTTCAGCGAGGCCACGGCCAGCGCGCGCAGGCGGTCGGCCTTGACCAGCGGTAGCACCGCCGGCAGCGAATTGAACATCAGCGACACATGGCCGCCGACGAGGTCGGTGACCGCGGGCGGGCCGCCCTTGTAGGCGACGTGCACGATGTTGATGCCCGCCATCGTGCGCAGCATCTCGCCGGCAAGATGGGCCGAGCTGCCGGTGCCGAAGGAGGCGTAATCCAGCTGTCCGGGGCGCGATTTTGCCAGCGCGACCAGGCCCTGCAGCGTGCCGGCCGGCACGGAGGGATGCACCACCAGCAGGAAGGGCGAGTCGGCGAAATTGCTGACCGGCGCAAAATCCTTCACCGGGTCGTAGGGCAGCTTCGCGTAGACCGCCGGATTGGTGGTGTGGGTGCCGGTGGTGCCGAACAGCAGCGTGTATCCGTCGGCGGGTGATTTGGCGACGAACTGGGTGCCGATGATGCCGGCGGCGCCGGCGCGGTTGTCGACGATCGGCGTCTGCTTCGTTGCTTCGCCGAGTTTCTGCGCGAACGCCCGCGCAAAAATGTCGGCATTGCCGCCGGCCGGGAAGGGCACGACGATGCGGACCGGTTTTGCCGGATAGGGCTGTGCCACGGCCGGGGGTACGTGGACAATCATCACGGCGGCGATCATGCAGGACAGTGTCAGGCACGGTTTCACGGCTTCTCCTCGGTTGATCGGGTCTGTGCAGGTTCAGGCTGCGGCTGCAGCCTTTGCCGGAATGCCCCCGCGCTGCACCCAGCGATAACGGTCGGCCAGCGCGTCGGCGAGCGGCCGGCGTTTTCCGTCCGGCACCGCGATCCACATCCGCAGCAGATGGCGCTGGCGCCCGGGCTCCGGATGGTCCTCGTAGGCCTCCCGCGCGTGCATCATCGTGTGGTTGTTGATCAGCTGGATATCGCCTTCCTGGAAATCCATGGTCAGCATCAGCTCCGGGCGGTTGGCAATTTCCTGGACGGCAAGCAGCGCTTCGCGTTGCAGCGCCGTTGGCCGGTACTGCTCGCCGAAACGCGCCGCCGACTCGTAATAGGCCAGGCTGCAGATGCGGGTGGTGATTTTTCCCCGCGATTCGCTGAACATCGGAATGCTGAACCACGGCTGTTCGCCGGCGGGCTCCTCGCCACGCCAGTCGAGGTGGAACAGGCCATAAAGCGCTTCCAGCAGGTCGGGGCGCTCCTCGCGCAGCACGTTATGGATGGTGAGCGCGCTGGTCAGTTTGCTGGCGCCGCCGGATTTCGCGGTGCGCAGGCAGAACAGCCCGAGCACGTCGATCGGCAGCATGTCAGTGTGGAAATCCATGCGGACGTTGGTCTGGTAAGCGCGCGCGTTCGGATCATCGATCTGGCGCCCCTCGTCACGCACATGACCCAGCAGGTGGCCGCGCGCATTCTGCGATACCGGCACACCGAAATAACTGGTGATGCCCCAGTAAATCAGCTCGCAGTCGCCATCGCTGTAGCGGTGACGCGGGATGCCGCGGATCAGCTGGAAGCCGCGGCCGTTTTCGATCTCGTCGAGAATGCGATCGAGCTTGGCGCGCAGCCGCGGCAGCGGAAAGGCCGCGGAGTCGAAGGGGATGCGCAGTCCCTCGCGTTTCACCCGGGCCAGCGCTGCATCAACCTCGGCGATGTCGCTGCCATCAAGGGTGCAGATCCAGGCGGGATCCTGCTGGATTTCCGGGCCGATCCAGGCGTCGGGGCTGGTGATCCGGGGGCGTGCAGTGGCCATGGAGGCTGCCTTTCAGGCGGTCATGGCGACCGGTGCCTCGCCCTTGACCTGGGTGCGGTAGAGCGTGCGCCGGTACTGCGGATCGTAGGGGGTCGCGCGGTGCAGCGTGCAACGGTTGTCCCAGACCACGAGATCGCCGGCCTGCCATTTGTGGGAATAGATGCGGTCGGGACGGGTGGCGAAAGCCTCGAGCTCGTCGATCAGCGCGCGAGATTCATCCTCCGTCATGCCGACGATGTGCGAGACCACGTCCTTCGCGACAAACAGCGCAGGGCGGCCGGTGGCCGGATGCCGGCGCACCAGCGGGTGCTCGACCGGCGGCACCTTGGCGACCTGCTCCGGTGTCAGCGGCGGGCGCCCCGGATACAGCGCCGAATAGCGGTAGTTGCGGTCATGCACCGCGCGCAGCGTCTGCAGTTTCTTGCGTTTTTCTTCCGGCAGATCGGCAAAGGCCGCGTACATGTCGGCGAACTGGGTGTCGGCGCCGCTCGGCGGGCACTCGACGGCATACAGCAGCGTCACCAGCGCCGGCTGCGGTTTGTAGGACAGGTCCGAATGCCAGTGCATGCCGCCCCGGGTGATGCCGATCGACACACCGTCCTTTTTCACGTTCGACAGCACGCGCACCTGCGGCAGGTGCGGAAACACGTGTTCGGTCATGTGGTGGATGTCGAGCTCGCCGAAACAGCGGCTGAAGGCGGCGAGCTGGTCCGGTGTCAGGTTCTGGCCGCGGAAAAAGATCACGCCGTAGCGGTGCAGCGTCTGCAGGATCGCGGCGAAGGCCTGCGCATCCGGCGGTGCCGACAGGTCGATGCCGCGGATCTCGGCACCAAGCTTCTCGCTCATGGGGCGTACCGAAAGCGTGGGGGCTGGGGCTGGCTGGCTGCTCATTGCGGCTCCTCCGTGCTTACTCCGGTTTGATGCCCGCGGCCTTGGCGGCCTCGCGGTAACCGGCAATGTTGTTTTTCAGGAAGGCTGTCAGCTCCTGCGGGGTTTCGGCAAAGGCGTCCGCCCCCTGGTTGTCGAATTTCTTGCGCACATCGGCGAGGCCGGTCGCGCGCCGCAGTTCGGTTTCGAGCCGGGAGAGGATGCGCTGGGGGGTTTTGACCGGCGCGACCAGTGCGTAGAACTGCGACACCTCGAGCCCTGGCAGTCCCGCTTCTCCGGCCGTCGGCAGGTTGGGCAGATGGGCCGACCGTTTCGGTGCCGCCACCGCCAGCGCGCGCATGCGGCCGGACTGGACCTGGGGTTTCGCCGAGATCATGTTGACGACCATCATCTGCACCTCGTTGCCGAGCAGGCCGGTAACCGCGAGGCCGCCGCCCTTGTACGGCACATGCTGAATGTCGACGCCGGCCATCTGTCCGAAGCGCGCTCCGGCGAGGTGGGTCGAGCCGCCGACGCCACCGGAGCCGTAGCGGTACTTGCCCGGGGCGGACTTGAGCAGGCTGATCAGCTGCTGGAGCGAGGTGGCCGGCATGGAAGGATGCACGACAATGACGTTGTCGAGCGAGGCCACGCGCATCAGCGGCGCGAAATCGCGGAACAGGTCATACGGTGTCTTGCGGTTCACCGCGGCGAGGATGGTGTGGTTGTCGCCGAGCATGCCGATGGTGTAGCCGTCGGGTGTGGCTTTGGCGATCATGTCGGCGCCGATGATCGCACTGGCGCCGGGACGGTTCTCGACCACCACCGGCTGTTTCATCGATTCGCCGATGGCCTCGCCGACGATGCGCATGATGGTGTCGTACGACGCGCCGGCGACATAGGGCACCACGGCGCGGATCGGGCGCTGCGGATAATTTTGCGCAATGGCGGCGGACGCGGCGCCGGCAAGCAGGCAGGCCGTGGCGGCTGCCGCGGCGGTTCTCGTGAATCCCATACTGATCTCCTCCGGATTTTTTGTGTTGGGAATGACGATTGCAGCTTCAGCCTTCATGGGACCATATTGGTATTCGCCGGTCAAACCCCGCAAAGTGGACCTGTGAAAACGGTTTGCATGGCGGTTTGCGGTTTTTGCATTCGGCCCGCGGCAGTGACACCGTCATGGGTCATAATGGCGCCGGCGGCAACGGCTTGCGGATTCCGCCGCAAACCGTTGCACCACGGCAAGCAATAAAAAATCAACCGCTTACGAACCGGATGGAGACGACATGAACCGTGGAATGATTTCTTTCGTGCTGGGCGCGGCGCTGGTCTGCGGCGCCCCGGCGCAGGCCCAGGATGCAAAATATCCCTCGAAACCCATACGCATGATCGTCGGTTATGCGCCCGGTGGCGGCAGCGACATCATGGGGCGGCTGATTGCGCCGCAGATCGCCGAGGCGCTCGGCCAGCAGGTCATCGTCGAGAACCGTGCCGGACAGGCGCAGAACATCGCGGCCGAATTCATCGTGCGCCAGCCTGCCGACGGCTACACGCTGTTCCTCAGCTCGGCGGCGCTCGGCGTCAATGCGACGCTGTACCCGAAGCTCAACTACGATCCGGTCAAGGATTTCATCCCGGTAGCGGTGTTTGCCTCCAGCGCCAACCTGCTGCTGACCCATCCGTCGGTGCCGGCGAAGACCGTCAAGGAATTCATCGCCGTGGTCAAAAAGAATCCCGGCAAGATGAACTACTCGTCCTCGGGCAGCGGCAGCACCCAGCACCTGTCGGGGGAGATGCTGAAGCTCTTCATCAAGGGCGACTTCACCCATATCCCCTACAAGGGCACCGGCCCCTCGCTGGGCGCTCTGGCGAGCGGCGAGGTTGAATTCTCGTTCAGCAACATCCCGGCAGCGCAGCCGTTGATCAACCGCTTCCGGGTGCTCGGCATCACCAGCGAGAAGCGCTCGACCCTGATGCCCGAAGTGCCGACCCTGATCGAGGGCGGCCTGCCGGGTTTCGTGACCCAGACCTGGTATGGCGTGCTGGTGACGCGCGGCACGCCGCAGCCCATCGTCAACACGCTGAACTCGATCATCGTGAAGGCGGTGCAGCGCGAGGACTTCCGCAACCGCATCCTGCAGATGGGCTCCGACCCGATCGCCGAGTCGCCGGAGTATTTCCGGAAAATGCTGGCGGAGGAGATCGAGCGCTGGGGCAAGGTGGTCAGGGCTTCGGGCATCAAGCCGTAATCAATCAATCGGGTGAATCGGGGCGGGCAGATGCCCGCCCCGATGATGCCGGTCTTGAGGCGAGATGACGCCCCGGAAATTCAGCCGAAAACTGGTCTGTTTCCTCTCCGCGGCAACCGGCTTCCTGCTCGCTGCTGCCTGGGTGCTGCACGCCGTCTTCACCTCGACCAGTTCCACCGCGGCGATCGGGCTGATCTTCGTGCCCTTCTACGGTCTGGGCGGTGCGATTCTCGGCTGCGCTGTGGCGTATGCCGGATTTGCGCTGTCCGATGCCTTTGCCGGCCGCAAGCCTTGGTACAGTGCCCCGGTGCTCTTCTCCGGACTGCTGGCGGCGGCTGCCGCGTTGTTCGGCAGCGCGTTGCTGCAGCAGCGCGAGGCACTGGCGGTGGCTTCGGATCCGCGGGCTACTCCGGAAATGCTGGCGGAAATCAGCGCTTCCTGGATTCCGCTGTGGCGCAGGAATGTCGACATCGCGCTGATGAAAAATCCGGCTGCGCCGGCCGCACTGCTGGCGGCAGTGGTGGAGGACGGGCGCGACGGTTATCTCGTGTCGCTGGCCGGCGCGCATCCGAACACGCCGCTGCCGGTGCTGGAGAAAATCGCCGCCGGTCCCCTGGGCTATGAACGCATGGGTGGGCTGGCGACCCATCCGCGCATCACGCCGGCGATGGTCGAGCGGCTGGCGAATGTCAGCCGCGGGGATTTCCAGTATGACGTCGAGTACAAGCTGTACCAGACCTATGTGCTGGCCGCGCTGCTGCGCAATCCGGCGATATCGCAACAAGCATTCGACCGCATTGCCGCGCGCGAGTCTCCGGAATATTTCCTTGCGCTGGCCGTGCTGCGCTCGCCGCGAGCGAGTTGCAGCCAGGTGGCACGCGCGGGTTCCACCGGTGGCGAGGTGCTGCACACGACCGCGCTGTCGGAACTGAAGCGGCGCGGCTGCTGAGGCCGCTCAGGCGGCTGCAGCGAGGCGGGTGCGGCGGTAGGTTTCCTGGATGGCCCAGGCGTCGTGGCTGGCGCGGTGGCGGCGGCCGGCCATGTCCTTGATCACGCGCTGCCGGGTGGGGTGCCAGTGGCCCATCTGGAATTCGGAGAGGATCAGTTCCAGCGGACTGACGCGGAAGGTCATCTCCATCCGCGCGGCATGGAACAGCGTGGTCAGCCAGGGACGGTCAACCACCCAGCCGTCGGAGTAGAGGGTTTTGCCGGCGAGCAGCGCGTTGAACTGGGAGGCGACTTCGCGCACCGGCTTGCCATGAGCTTCGAGCATGTCCCGGGTGATGCCGTGGATTTTTTCGGCTTCACTGTCCCAGAACGTCCAGTCCGGCGCGGGACGGATCAGCGCGCAGTACTTGACGGGGTCGTCGAGTGCGACGCCGATCTCTATCGGATAACTGGCCGGCCCGAATCCCGAGGCTTCGATGTCGATGATTGACGGACTGTGTTGCGGCGCCATCGGCGAAATGGGTGGTTTCGATTGGGGATGTCCGCATGATAACCGCAGGCACCGGAGCCGTGTTTCTGCGGCGATGTCCGCATGTTGTGTGCCGCCGGCCACCATCCGCAATTCCGCTTGACGCCCGCCCGGCGGTGCGAGACTGTAAGCCGCAGCGCGGGCACCCGGCCCGCGGACGATGGAGGAGAAAAAAATGAAGCAGCGGATCATGGCCCTGTCATGGGCAGTATTGTGTTGCGGCCTGGCAATGCCGGCGGTTGCGGCACAGGGCTGGGCGCCGTCGCGGCCGGTGGCTTTCATCGCCGGTTCGGCGGCGGGCGGAAGCCTCGACCTGACGGCGCGCACCCTGCAGCGGATCTGGGAGCAGAACCAGGCGGTGAAGCCGCCGGTGATCGTGATCAACAAACCGGGTGCCGGCAACAGCGTGGCCTGGAATTACCTGAACGAACGCGGTGGTGACGGCCATGCGGTGGCCATAGGCACGACCAACCTCGTGTCCAACCCGGTCATGGGGGGCAATCTGGCCGGATTCGGCGACGTCACGCCGCTGGCGCTGCTGTTCGACGATTATTTCATCCTGATGGTGCGCGCCGATTCGCCGCTGAAGTCGCTGGCCGACGTCAAGCAGCGGCTGCAGCAGGATCCGGGAGCGCTGGCGATCGGTTTCGGTCCGGGCATCGGCGCCGGTTCGCATTCGGCGGCGGCGGTGGTGGTCAAGGGCATGGGCATCGACGTGAAGAAAAGCCGGATGATCCCCTACCGTTCGGCGGGCGAAGCGGTCACCGCGATGCTCGGCGGGCAGATCGAGATCGTCAGCGGCACCGCGGTCAATGCGCCGCCCTTCATCGCCGCCGGGAGGGTGCGGGCGATCGCGATCATCGCGCCGCAGCGGCTCTGGGGTTCGCTGGCGAACGTGCCGACGGCGAAGGAGCAGGGCGTGTCGGCGAGTTTCACCAACTGGCGCGGCGTTGTCGGTCCCAAAGGCATGCGCAGGGAACATGTCGATTTCTGGGTCAGGGCCCTGAAGTCCGCCAGTGACAGCGATATGTGGCAGAAGGATCTCGAGCGCAATTTCTGGAAGGCGAATTTCCAGAGCGGCGCGCAGTTCGACAAATTCCTGCGCGCGGAGCTCGGCACTTTCCGCTCGATCTGGGCCGACATCGGCAGCAAATGAGGATGCCGGGGAAATCCATGGGTACAAAAGCACCGAACATCCTGCTGATCACCTCGGACCAGCAGCGCGCGGACTGCAACGGCTTCGAGAATCCGCTGATCCGCACGCCGCACATCGACCGCCTGGCACGGGAGGGCACGCGGTTTTCGGCCAGCATCACGCCGAACCTGGTGTGCCAGCCGTCCCGCGCGTCGATCCTGACGGGCATGCTGCCGCTGACCCACGGCGTCTGGGACAACGGCGTCGACCTCGAGCCGCGCATCGGAGAGGCGGGATTTGCCGGCGCGCTCGCGGCGAAGGGTTACGACACCGCATTCATCGGCAAGGCGCATTTCGCGACCAAGGCAACGTTTGCGCCGACCGGCACGCCGGAGTGCAGCAGGAGCCAGGCCAGGTACGGGCCGGGCTGGACCGGGCCGTACATGGGTTTCCGCCATGTCGAACTCGCGGTGGTCGGCCATCTGCACCGCACGCGGCCTCTGGAAGAGCCGCCCGCGGGCCACTACGAGCGCTGGCTGAAGGCGCGCGGCAACGGCGAAGGCATTGCCTTGTGGGGTCAGGAGACGCGCCCCGGCAGCGGCGCCGCGCAGACCTGGTTCTCGGCGCTGCCGGCGGCGTGGCACAGCAGCACCTGGGTGGCGGACCGCGCGATCGAACGCATCGCCCGCCGCGACCGCAGCCGGCCGCTGTGCATGTGGGCCTCGTTTCCGGATCCGCACCATCCCTTTGACTGCCCGGAGCCCTGGAGCCTGATGTATGACCCGAAGGACATGAAGCTGCCGAAACACCGCCAGCGCGACTTCGAGCGCCGGCCGTGGTGGCACAAGGCGTCGCTTGAGGGCGTGCCGCAACTCGCCGATCCGGTGATGCTCAAGTTCCGCGCCCAGGGTTCGCGCGTGCCCGACCAGTCGGATGCGCAGCTCGCGGAAATGACCGCGAACTACTACGGCATGATTTCGCAGATCGACCACAACGTCGGCCGCATCCTTGACGCGCTGGAAACACACGGTTGTGCCGAAGACACGCTGGTCATCTACACCACCGATCACGGTGAACTGCTGGGCAACCGCGGGTTGTACCTGAAGGGGCCGACGCCATACGAGGATCTGCTGCGGGTGACGCTGGTTGCGCGCGGCCCCGGCGTCAAGCGCGGCCAGGTGGTGGCGGAACCGGTGTCGACCATGGACGTTGCGGCCACCGTGTGCGAGGCGGGTGGCGCGCGGCTGCCGGAGGACGCGCAGAGCCGCAGCCTGCTGCCGCTGCTGGCCGGCAAGGCGCAGGCGCGGGATGCGGCCTACAGCGAATGGCATGTGCATCCTTCGCGCTGCGGCGTCGGCCTGCAGCTGCGCACCGTGCGCACGCGCACCCACAAGTGCACCTTTGAACTCGGTTCGGGGGCGGGCGAGTTGTACGACCTGGTCAACGATCCGGACGAAATGCACAACCGCTTCGACGATCCGGCCTTCGCCAAGGTGCGCCGGGAACTGGAGGATCTGATGCGCGCGAGGCCCGGCAGGCTGCGTGACGATCTGGCCGAACCGATCGGCATGGCTTGATGGAGGCTGTACCGGGGTATTTTATAAGTTATTGATTATATTTATATTTTTGCAATGCCTGATCCAGTTGCCGGATTGAAGCTCGCGGAGATTTTCACTGCGGCGGATGCTGCCCTGTCCGACCGCGAAGCGGCCATCGCGCGCGGCGAGGCGCTGCCATTGACCGAAACCGTGGGTGCCATGATTGCACTGACGCAGGGTCTGGTCAGCGCCTATGTCGCCGCTGCCGGCCTCAAGACGCCGCCCGCCGCGGAGTCCGACATCCTTGAGGCCTTCAAGGTGCTGGTGAAGGGCGAGCCGACGTGGAACGCGATCCGCGACAACTGCCGGGAACTTGTGTACTACCGCAACTGTATTAATATGGGGCGCAGGGACGCGTTGCCGAAAGTCCCGGAGAAAATGGCCGTGCGCACGGCACGGCATGTTTACCTCTACATCAAGACCCGTTGCATCCGTGAAGGGCGCCTGGCGGATTAGCCGGTGGCCGCGTTTTTGTTTGCAGACTTGAACTGACTCTGGAGCGTAGATGAAGACAGCAGCAAGCCGCGCGCGCGGCGTGGAACACGACATTGTTCAGGCGCCGCAGGTCGGCGAGGTGTCGCCGTATTACGAACCGCAGGGCAACGAGGTGGCGATTTTCGAGGCCGCCTACAAGCGCCGCCTGCCGGTGATGCTGAAGGGGCCGACCGGCTGCGGCAAGACGCGTTTTCTCGAATTCATGGCCTTCCAGCTGAAGCGCCCGCTGGTGACGGTGTCCTGCCACGAGGACCTGACCAGTTCCGACCTCGTCGGCCGTTTCCTGCTCGAGGGTTCCGAAACCGTTTGGCATGACGGCCCGCTGACCCGCGCAGTAAAGGCGGGCGCGGTCTGTTATCTCGACGAAATCGTCGAGGCGCGGACCGATTCGACCGTGGTGATCCATTCGCTGACCGACCACCGGCGCAAGCTGGCGATCGAGAAAAAGGGCGTCGAGATCGACGCGCATGAGGATTTCATGCTGGTGATCTCCTACAACCCCGGTTACCAGACGGTGCTGAAGGACCTGAAGCCCTCGACCAAGCAGCGTTTCATCGCGATCAATTTCGATTTTCCGTCGGAAGAGGTCGAGCGCAAGATCCTCGTCAAGGAAGTGCCGGGCACCAAGCCGGAGATTGCGCAGCAGCTGGTGGCGATCGGCCGCAAGGCGCGGCTGCTGAAGGACCACGGCCTTGAGGAATCGACCTCGACCCGCGCGCTGGTCTATGCCGCGAGCATGATCGCCGCCGGTCTCGATCCGGTTACCGCCTGCCAGGTGGCGATGGTCAATCCGATCACCGACGATGCCGAACTGGCCGATGCGCTGATGGAGATCGTCAACGCGCACTTCGCCTGAGCGACTGACGCCGGGGTCGTCATTCCTCGCCGTGCCGGTCATGGCCGGAATGATCCCCCGGTTTTGAGTAAAACCCGATTCCGCATCAATGAAATACTCCCCCGCCGTCACCCAGGCTTTCGCCAGGATCCAGGACCTTAGCGCCGTCGCGCACCGCGAGGTGGAGCAGGTGCTGCCGGCAATCGCGCGCCACGGCGACGAGGTCGCACTGCAGTGGCTCGCGGCCTGTACGGCACTGTTCAGTTTCGAGCGTGACGCCGGCAAGGCGTTCATCCGCGGCAGCCTCGACGCCGAGAAAGTGTCCGAGGAAGTGCTGCCCTGGACAGGCCAGGCGATGGCTTTCATGCAGTGGCGGGCTTCATGGCGCGCGCTGGAAGGCTTCATGGCCAACGTCGCGCGGGCCTATGGTTCCCTCGGGCATGCCGGAGAGAAACGCTGGGCGGAAATCGGCTTTGGCTGGTGCACACGGCAGATCGAGAGCGGAGCCGCGTATTTTTCGACGCCGGTGCTGGAGCTCGCCGGACGACACGGCGGCATCGCCGCGATCGAGCAGATCGCGGTGCCGGCCGAGGAACTCTACGAGTCCCGCAAGCTGATGCTGTCGACCTACCTGCCGGGAGCGATACGCGTGCGCAACCTGCTCGGCGCGCAGGCGATCCTGCCCTGGGCTTCGCGCGGCGCCGACATCCTGCAGTCGGGGCGCGCCCGCGGCGAGGCCTATTTCCGGCTGGAGTCCGAGGAAAGCCTGTCGCTGCTGCTGGAGCACCTGCCAGGATACCGGCTGACTGACCGCAACCGGCTGCTGGGCATGCTGCTTGATGTCTGGTTCGGCGGCGAGTTTGACCTGAAGGAAAGCACCTGGTCGCCGGAGAAGGGGCGGCCCTTCATCGAAACCGACGGCCGCAGCATCTATTTCCCGGCAGTGATGGCCGACCGCGAGGAGGCGATCCTTGCGCTGCTGCACACCGCCGGCCATCTGCGCGGACGCACCTTCGACCGCGGCGCTATGCAGGAGATGTTCGCCGAGGCGAAGATCGATTTTCCGAAAACCGGCGTGGTGTCCTGGGCGCCGCTGTTCCTGCGTTTCGGCGAGGATGCACTGCGGTTCCAGCTGATCTTCGATCTTTGCGAGGATCTGCGCGTCGATGCCGGCGTGCAGCGCAGCGTGCCGAACTACCTGAAGCGCCTGCAAAGGGCCGCGAACGGCATCGGTGTGCGCCACCCGGAAACGGCGGCTTATTACGACCTTGCGCTGGAAAGCATCGAGGCGGCCATCGCGCATCTCGGTGGCGCCGCGGCTGACCCGCGGTTTGCGTCACTGCTGCAGCCGGGGGCGACGGTGGCCGATGCCTGGCGCGCTGCAGTGAAACTGCATGCGGAATCGGCGCTCCCGCCGGTGACCGAGCTGGAGGCCTTCCTCGGCGCCTACCTGCCGGGCCGCAGTCCCAATGCCGCGCGCATGGCGCATCCCCAGGAAAGCGATGATCAGTCGCAGCAGACCCAGGCCGGTTCCGATCAGCAGAGCGAGCAGCAGGACGAGGGCGGGCAGGAAACCGAGGCGCCGCAGAACGCTGAGTCCGGCGACCAGCGTGACGACGGCGAGAAAAAGGAAATGCCGAGTTACGGCGATTCCTCGGGCCAGTCGGCGCGCGCTTCGAGTGAAAGCGACAAGCAGGGCCCCAATCAGGGCAGCAGCGACAAGGGCATTCCTTATCCGGAATGGGATTACCGCGAGTCGCGTTACAAGCGCAACTGGAGCTGGGTGCAGGAGAAGCGGCTCGCCGAATCGAACATGGGCGAGACCAACCGCCTGATGAAGCAGTACGAACTTGCGCTGAAACGCCTGAAGAAGGCGATCCAGTCGCAGAAGCCGACGCGCATGGCGCCGCTGACCCAGCAACTCGACGGCGACGACATGGACCTCAACGCGGTGGTGGCCTTTGTCACCGAAAAACGCGCCGGACAGTCACCGCGACCGGCGATCTACAAGCGCCGCGAGATCCGCCAGCGCGAGGTCGCGGTGACGCTGCTCGCCGACATGTCGACCTCGATCATGCAGCACCTGCCCGAGGGCGGCGGCCGCCTGGTCGACCGCATCCGCGCCGGCGTGCTGCTGTTCGCCGAAAGCATGGAGGAGGTGGGCGATGCCTATTCGATCGCCGGTTTCTGTTCCAAGTACCGCGACAATGTCAGTTATTACACGCTGAAGGGCTTCGACGACAGCCTGACCGACGAGGTGCGCGCGCAGATCGGGGGCATGTCGGGGCGGTTGGCGACGCGCATGGGCGCGGCGATCCGCCATGCCACCGCGCGCTTCGACGGCGTCGAGAGCCGGCGCCGGCTATTGCTGCTGCTGTCTGACGGCCGGCCCGAGGACTACGACGACGGCGGCGACCGGCGCTACCTGCACGAGGACACGCGGATGGCGGTGAAGGAGGCGGTGGCCAAGGGCGTGCATCCCTTCTGCGTGACGGTGGACACGATGGCCAACCAGTACCTGCCGCAGATTTTCGGTCCCGGGCACTACCTCGTGCTTGACCACATCAACAGCCTGCCCAACAAGCTGCCGGAAATCTACCTGCGGCTGCGGCGCTGAGCCGGCGGGGCCATCCGGTACCGGAAGTGGTGATCAGGCTGTGCCCTGCTTGTGGTGTAGAATTAAGTAATTGATTTAATTCATTATTTTATAATAAAAAACGCCATCGGGATTGTTCCCGATGGCGTTTTTTTATTGGCAGGCTTTCTGTTTCAGTTGGCCTTTGCGCCGGACTCCCTGACGACCTGCGCCCATTTCTTGTGATCGGCCTTCAGTGTTGCGGCGAAAGCCTGGGGGCCGGTATTCACCTTCGGACCGACCAGGCGTTTGGCGACATCAGGGCTGGCCAGGGCGCGTTCTATTTCGGCGGCCAGCTTTTTGACGATCGCCGGCGGTGTGCCGTTGGGTGAGAGTATTCCCCACCAAGTCACGGCTTCGAAACCCTTGTAGCCCGCTTCGGCAATGGTCTGAACATCCGGCGCGTCAGGGGCGCGCTTGAGCGATGTGACGGCAAGCACCCTGATCGTTCCCGCCTGCATGTGGGGCTTTGCGCTTTCCAGGGAAGAGACGTAGTAGTCAGCGCGTCCGGCAATCAGATCGGGAATCGCCTGTGCCGCGCCCTTGTACGGGATGTGCACCTGGTTCATGGCCGTGGCTTTTTTCAGGAGTTCGCCGGTCAAGTGAGCGACGGTGCCGCTGCCCGGTGAAGCGAAGTTGAGGCCGCCGGGTTTGGTCTTGGAGCTGTCAATCAGTTCCTTGACCGACTTGATCGGGGAACGCGCCGAGACGCTGACGGCGAGAGGTGCTTCATAGATCAGGCTGATCGGCGTGAAATCGCGGAAGGTGTCGTATGGCAGCTTTGCGTACAGCGCCGGGCCGATGGAGAGGTTGCTGGTCTGTCCTATGACGAGCGTATAGCCGTCGGGGGTTGCTGTTGCCGCAGTGCCGATGCCCAGTGTGCCCGCTGCTCCGCCGCGGTTGTCCACGATGAACGGTACGCCAAGGTTTTCGGAGAGTTTGGTGGTGAGGATGCGCGCCACTATGTCGGTGCCGCCGCCGGGCGGGAAGGGCACGATGAAGCGTATGGGCTTGTTCGGGTAGGCCGTTTGTGCGATGGCATTGCTGCCGGCAATGGCGATCAGAAAGGCTGCAAGCGGGCTGAGTATCCGGTATGACATGATTGTCCTCCTGTGTTGTCGTTATGCTGCCGTTGATGCTGGTTCAGTGATTCGGCGCCGTCGCCCGGTCTCAGCCGGCGGATGTGCTGGCCTGACCTATTGTTTCGATGACATTTTTTGCCGCCGCGATGCCCATGTTCACGTAGGCATCGCCGGTGACGCCGCCGACATGGGGCGTCATGATCAGGTTTTGGATGTTGCGCAGCGGATGTCCGGCTGGGGGCGGTTCCGTTTCAAAGCTGTCGAGTCCCGCCGCGCGCAGTTTTCCGGATGCAAGTGCGTCGCGAACCGCTGACTAGTCGACCAGGACGCCACGCGCGGTGTTGATCAGTATCGCGCCATCTCTCATCAAGTCCAGTGTTTCCTTGTTGATCATCCGGCGGTTGTCGGTGGTCAGCGGGCAATGCAGTGACACGACGTCCGATTCGCGGAGCAGTTCGGGCAGGCTGGCCTGGGTAATGAAGGAGGGCGCCGATTTTGCATAGGGGTCGTGTCCCGTCACGCGCATGCCCATCGCGGCGCCGATGTTGGCGACGCGCAGGCCGATGGCACCGAGTCCCACCAGTCCCAGTGTTCTGCCCTTGAGTTCCAAGCTCTTGTGAACGGATTTGTCCCATTGGCCCTCATGCATGCGCGCATTGAGTTGCGGGATGGATTTTGCGCAGGCCAGGATGAGGCCCCAGGTGTGCTCGGCAACGGCGTCTGCGTTGACTGCGGTGGCGGCTTTTACTGGGATACCCATCGCACGCGCGGTATCGGTGTCGATGGTGTCGATACCGCTGCCGTGTTTGGAGATCACGCGCAACCGGTCCGAGGCGCGGATGACTTTCGGGGTTATTTTCCCGTAGCGGACAATGATCGCCACCGGCTGGTGCAGCGCGCACAGCGCGGACAGCGAGGCTTCGTCGGGTTGCTTGCCGGCGTACACGACCTCGAAATCCTTCAGCAGCGCGAGGGCTTGAGGGGCCAGGTCGGCGGCAGTCACGACGACCGAGGGTTTGCCGGGATTCATTGCGTGGATTCTTCGCTGCGGACGCCGGCAGCGCTCAGGGCTTTCGCCAGCCAGCCGGGCACCAGTTTGCCTTCATGGATGCCCTTGATCCTGTTCTGCTCATCAGCCATTTTTTTGCGGCCAGCCTCGATCATTTCAGCGACGCGTTCGCGCTCGATGATGACCACGCCATCGGCGTCACCGACTACCAGATCACCGGGGTTGACGGCGACGCCTGCGATCGAAATCGGCCAGTTGAGGCGGCCCGGAACGAACTTGGTCGGTCCGGACGGATTGGCGCCAACCGAAAATACCGGAAATCCGTTTGCGCGCAGGGCTTCGACGTCACGCACCGCGGCATCCAGCACCATCCCGGCCAGTCCCGCCTGCTGAGCCTGAGTGGTCATGATTTCGCCGATCAATGCGCAGGTCTGATCGCCCTTGCCATCGACGATGATGACGTCTCCCGGTTGCGCGATGGCCAGTGCAGCATGAATCATCAGGTTGTCGCCGGGGCGGACCTCCACGGTGACTGCGGGGCCGGTCACTTTCATCGTTGGCGACAAGGGGGTGATGCGTCCATGCAGGGTGCCGCGTCTGCCGTAGACATCGGCCAGTATCGCTGCGGGCAGTGCGCTTGCCGCTTCCACCAGTTCCTTTGACGTGCGCTCGAAACGGGTGCGGATTTCGGGGTGACGGCAGTTGTCCATCTTTTTCCTCGGGTTGAAATGAAAGTCGACCCGTCGGGCCGTTAAAAAAAGTGAACGGACTGTAGGGAGGCGGCTTGATTCACGCAACGGTGTTTCGTAGAATGAAACGATGGCGAGTGGCAATCAACTTAAAAATGCTGCGCAAGGCCCTTCAAAGGACGGTGTCATCGCGGTGGCCCGCGCCTTTGCCATCCTTGACGCTTTTCATGCTGGTGAAAGCGCATTGCCGCTGGGAGAGCTCGCGCGCAGGACTGGTCTGCATAAAACGACCGTGCTGCGGATTGCGCGCACGATGGCTGCCACGCGCTATCTGGTGCAACTGGAGAACGGGTCGTGGCGCCTGGGTCCCGGCGCCGGCTGGCTGGGCGCACGCTACCAGACTGTATTCGGACAGACGGCAAGCATCGAGCCGGTGCTGCGCGATCTGTCGCGAGTTACCGGTGAAAGCGCCGCGTTTTACGTGCGTGAGGGAAACTCCCGCATTTGCGTGGTGCGAGTCGATGGCCCGCAAACCATCCGCCATCACGTGCGGGTTGGGGAAATCCTGCCGGTCAATCGCGGGGCGATCGGGCGTGTGCTGCTGGCTTTTTCGGGGGAATCCGGCGAACTTTACGACCGCATACGTCGCAGCGGATTCCATGAGACACGAGGTGAGCGTGATCCCCAGGTTGCAAGTGTCGCTTTCCCGGTCTTTGGGTTGAATCACCGTCTGATCGGTTGCATTGCGGTATCGGGGCCGATCGACCGTTTTACCCGAAAGGCTTGCGCCAAGCACGTGCTGGCGTTGCGGAAGGCGGCTTCAAAGCTGAGTTATGAAATCGGTGTCGAGGCTCTTGTGCCGTTTATGCCGGTGACCGCGTGAGTGGTGCTTCAGCGAAAATCGCGGGCAGCGCGACCCGTGCCGGAACTGCCGCGTGTGCCGGCACGGCGGGCGCTGCCTGCGCGCCGGGACACTACAGCGATTTCCTGAACCAGCACCTGCAGCTGTCCTCGCTCGGGCTCGGCACATTCCCGGGTGCGGCGACGGATGCGGTCGATGCCGCTTACGCGGACATCATCGCCCGCGGCCTGCAAGCGGGCATCAACGTCATCGACACCGCGGCGCATTACCGTTACGGGCGCTCGATGCGCGCGGTCGGTGAGGGCCTGCGCCGCGCTTTTTCCGCGGGTGCCGGCCGCGAGCAGGTGTACGTGGTGGGCAAGGGCGGTTTCCTGCGTTTCGACGACGGTCCGCCTGACGATCTTGATGCCTGGTTCGAGGCGTGCATCGCACGCAAGGGGCTCGGCACCCGCGACGATCTGAGCGGTATGCACTGCCTTGCGCCAGGCTATATTGCGGCGCAGATCGACGAACTGTGCGAGGCGACGGGACTCGAAACGCTGGATGCTTTCCTGATCGACCAGCCCGAGGTGCATATTCCGCGGCTGGGTAAGGAGGAGATGAACCGCCGGCTGCAGACCGTTTTTGCCGTCTGCGAGCAGGCGGTGCGCCAGCACAAGATCCGCAGCTACGGCATCGCCACCTTCGACGCCTTCCGGGTCGAAACCGACCATCCGCTGTTCCAGTCGCTGGCCTCGCTGCTGGGGCTTGCCGAACGTGCGGCGCAGTTGGTGCAGCGCGACGGGCAGGCGCGCCATCATTTCCGGATCGTCCAGCTGCCCTTCAACCAGGCAATGAACGAGGGTTTCACGCGTTTCAGCCAGGCCACCGGGCTGGGCAACGTCGCCTCGACGCTGCAGGCGGCGCATCAGCTGAAGGTTTTCGTGATGGGCAGCCATGCTCTCGCCAAGGGGGCGCTGGCGGTGCAGAGCGCCGATGCGCTGCGCGGGGCGATGCCGGACGCGCCCAATGATGCGCAGCGTGCGTTGCAGTTCAACCGGTCGACGCCCGGTCTCGGCGTGAGCCTGGCCGGAATCAGCTCGCCCGGCCACCTCGACGACCTGCTGGCTGTTGCGGCCCGCCCCCCGCTGGCGCGGGAGACCTATCTTGCGCTGTACCGCCGCGCCAGCGATGCGGATTGAAGCGGAGTCCGCGATGCGAAACGTCAACCCGGATCGGGTTGACGAAGATCAAGCGCGGCGCTTTCCATGCCGCCGCTGCTTGCGGCAGAATGAAGCCGTTGCCTGATCATTCGAGAGGAGAATCCGATGGGACACACGCTGGAACAGTTTGCTGCGCAGTGCCACGATTACATCAAGGCCGAGCCTGGTCCGGCCGGCCGCAAGAAAGTCGCCGCGCTGCTGCAGGAAGTGCTGAAGGACAAGGCCTTCATCGACAAGCATGTCGATGCCAATGTCGGTGAACGCAAGATCCTGTACGAGGATCCCGAGTTCGGTTTCTGCATCCTTGCCCACGATTACAAGGACGCCAAGACCAGCCCGCCGCATGACCACGCCCATTCCTGGGCGATTTACGGTCAGGCGCGCGGCGAAACCCATATGCGCGATTACCAGTTGCTGGAGCCGGCGAGCGCAGACAAGCCGGGCAAGGTGAAGGAGACCCGCTCCTACAAGCTGACGCCGGGTGTCGCTCATGTCTACAACGAGGGTGACCTGCATTCGCCGAAGCGCGAAGGCCCGACCAGCCTGATCCGCATCGAGGGCACCAACATGGCGAAGGTCAAGCGCTTCAAGTACGAGCCGGTCTGACAGGCTTGCTGCGAAAAAAAGCGGCCCGCGGGCCGCTTTTTTCATGCGTTGTCGCAGGACCTAAGGGGGGCTCCGCCGCAGTTGTGCGCGTTCGAAGGCCACGACGATGGGCAGGGAGATCGCCAGCGGTATCAACAGGTACATCAGGCGCCAGACCAGCAGCGCGGCAATGACGTCCGAAGGCGGCATGGTGTGGACGATCGCGAGGAAGACCGCTTCCATGACGCCGATGCCGCCGGGAGTCTGCGACAGCAGGCCGGCCGAAAAGGACAGCAGGAAGGCGCCAAGCACGATCATGAAGCCCGGATTGCCGGCCTCGGGCAGTGCGAAATAGATGATGCCTGCCGCGGCGATGATTTCGAGCGGCGCGGCGATCAGCTGGCGCGCCACGATCGGCAGCTTCGGATAGAACACGTACAGCGAACGGATGCGCAGCGGCTTGAACCCGAGCCAGGATCCGGCGACATAGAGCGCACACAGGACCAGCATGCCGGCGCCGATCAACTGCACCAGCGGCGCGGGCAGGTTCAGGCGCGGAATGATGTCGACCAGCGACTGCACGATCTGCGGTTCGGCCACGAAGACGATGCCCATCAGGATGACCGTGCCGTAACCGAAGGTGAATGAACACAAGGCCACCAGGACCGCCACTTCCCCGGGGCTGAGTCCCTTCGCGCAGTAGGCGCGCAGGCGGACCAGCCCGCCCGAGAGCACCGAGGCGCCGAGGTTGTGGCCCAGCGCGTAGGTGACGAAGGAACAGGTGGCGATGTAGGGCCAGGAGATGCCGCGGTGGCGGTTCAGGTGGATCAGCGCGATGCGGTCGTACCAGGCCAGCGCGGCATAGGCGGCGAGGGCGGACAGGCCGGCGAGCAGGTAGGCGCGGGCCGAAACTTCCGCAACGCTGCGCGCGATCATGTCGACGATGACGGCAAGGTTGGTCCACAGGCTGCCGGCGTCGATGACGGCTTTGGCAGCGGGATCGGTGGACACCTCGGCCAGCAGTTTCGAATAGAGCAGCCACAGCGACCAGAGCACGACAGCGCCGACGCACAGCAGCCAGAGCATTCTCTTGGCATGCTGCATCCAGGGCGGGCGGGGTGTTGCGGCTGTCATTCGGTGAAGGGGCGTCGCGTTGCAGGCGCGGTGAAACAGAGCGGGGGAGGTGCCGCAGGCAGGGCGGCCGCAGTTGGAACCGCGGTTTTATACCATAGTTCGTCAGGGGTTATTGCGGTTTCCGGCGGCCGGCCCCGGGTTTCTTTCCGACAGTGCGCGCAGCAGTTTTTCCTGCTCGGCGAAGCCCGGCACCCGGGCCGGCGCCTGCCGTCCGGCGTCCTCGGTAACCCTGCCGCGGAAATCCGCGGGCGCCCCGGCGCCGGGCGACAGATAGGCCGCCATCCGCAGGCGCTTGTTGAATGCTGCAATGCGGTCGTCGAGGCCGGCAATGTCGATCACGAGCAGCAGGAGCAGCAGCGGCAGGGACAGCAGCAGCCAGGGCCATCCGGCCCACCAGCCGGCGGCTGCAGCCAGTGCCAGCAGCAGGTAGGTCACGGCCCAGCCGGTTTCATGCAGATACCAGCGGTGGGCGCCGAGCGGAAACAGCGCCAGCAGCGCCCAGGCGGTGCCGCGGCGGCGCAGCCGGCGCGCGAGGCGCAGGTTCATCGCCTGCAGTCCGCCGCCTTCCAGATCGAGTTTCCGCCATTTCGGGTTCATGCTGCATCCTTGCCGGTGCCGGCAACGATACCATGTGGCAGAGCGCTGCCCGCCGCCGCTTTGTCGCATTGGCCTGAACGGGTAGTATCGCCTTTTCCGACCGCCGGACACGTTGACGCAATGGCCGATCGCCGCCTCCAGGTATTTCATGCCGTCGCCCGCCAGCTTTCGTTCACGAAGGCCGCGGAGCAGCTGTTCATGACCCAGCCCGCCGTGACCTTCCAGATCAAACAGCTGGAGGAGCATCTCAACACGCGCCTCTTCGAACGCAGCCATGGCCGCATCGCGCTGACGCCGGCGGGGGAGCTGGTGCTCGGCTACGCCGAAAAAATCCTGACGCTGTCGGAGGAGCTGGAAACCCGGGTCAGCGAGCTGACCGGGGAAATCAGCGGTCCGCTGCTGCTGGGGGCGAGCACCACGGTGGCCGAATTTTTCCTGCCGCAGATCCTGGGCGAGTTCAAGGCCCGGCATCCGCTGGTTCGGGCGCGCATGACCGTGGGCAACTCGGAGAGCATAGTCACCCGCGTCGCCGAGCACTCGCTCGACCTCGGGCTGATCGAGTCGCCGTCACAGCTGAATGGCGTGCAGACGGAAGTGTGCTGCGATGACGTCATGGTGATGATCTGCAGCCCCCGCTACAAGCTGGCGAAGGCGGGGCGGGTGACTGCAGCCGAAGTGGCCTCTGAGCCTTTCATCAGCCGCGAGCCCGGTTCCGGCACCCGCGAGGTGGCCGACCATTATTTCCAGCACAACGGGGTGTCACCTGACGCGATCAACGTGGTGATGGAGCTGGGCAGCCCCGAGGCGATCAAGGGCGTGGTCGAAACGGGGCTGGGTGTATCCATTCTTTCGCGCGCCACGGTGGCGAAGGAGCTTAAGCTCGGCGTGCTGGTGGCTGTTCCGCTGGATCCGCCGCTGATCCGCAGTCTGTCAGTGGTCACGCCGAAGGACCGTTTCCGTTCGCGCCTGCTCGCCACCTTCGTCGAGTTCGCGAAGACGCGGATGAAGGACATGGCCGCGGCGCGATGAAGCGTTTCATCGCGGTCCAGCACAGCTATTCCGAGTTTCTCGGCAGCATCGAGAAGCAACTGGAGAACCGCGGCATCGGTTTCAGCTATTTCCGCCCCTTCACCGGCCAGTCATTGCCGGCGAGCGCACTGCAGTTCGATGCCCTGTGGCTGCTCGGCGGCGCCCACGCGCCGGCGGACCGTGCGCAGGTGCCCTGGCTCGACGAGGAGCTGCGCCTGCTGCGCGCATTCACGGCGGCGCACCGTCCGGTGATCGGCCTGGGTTTCGGTGCCTTGCTGCTGGCACTGGCTGCAGGCGGCGAGCCGCAGCCGGATGACGGCCCCTACGCCTACTGGACAACCGCGCATGCGACGGTCGCCGGTGCTGCCGATCCGGTGGCCCAGGCGATTGACGGCCGCCGGGTGCTGGTGGCCGCCAGCGGCCGGGTCACGCTGCCCGAAGGTATCGCGCCGCTGGCGACGGATGATGACGGACGCTGGATACTGCTGCGCCAGGGTGAGGCCTGCGGACTGCTGTTCCGTCCCGAAATGACTCCGGGCATGATCGAGGACACCATCATGGAGGAGGGGCGCCCGCTACCCGAAGATATCGGCGAGGTGCTGGCCCGTGCCCGCGAACTGTGGCCGGAATTCCGCGAAACCACGGACCGGGTCATCGCAGCGCTGGTCGCGGAACTGGACCTGATGCAGGAGCGGCGCAAGCCGCCGGTGTTCCGCATCCATGCAGTGTCCCGGGAGCAGTGACCATGGCGGCTGACCGGGAACATGCCTTGCTGGAGATCTACCGGATACTTGATGCGCCGCGGCGGAAACAATTGCTCGAATTCGCGCGGGCGCTGGCCGCGCCTGCCACTGAACCTTGCAGGGAGCCGCGCCCGGCAGAGGAGTCGGTGGTGCTGGCACTGCGCCGCCTGACACGCAGTTACCCGATGCCCGACCGGCGGCGTTTGATGGGCCCGGCCTCCGCGCTGATGGCGCAGCACGCACTGCAGGGCCGCGCCGCGGCCGAAGTCATCGACGAACTGGAACTGTTGTTCGAGAGCCATTACCGCGATCACCGCGGTAAAGATTGACTGCATCGCGTCCAACCGACATGCCGAGACCCATCACCGCAAGCATCGATCTCTCCGCGCTGGCGCATAACCTGACGGTGGCGCGTGCGCACGCGCCGCATGCGAAGGTGTTCGCGGTGATCAAGGCCAATGCCTACGGCCACGGCCTGCTGAGGGCGGCGCAGGCGCTGCGCGCGGCGGATGGCTTCGCGGTGGTCGAGTTCGATGCCGCGGTGCGGCTGCGTGACGCGGGGTTTGCCCAGCGCATCCTGTTGCTGGAAGGGTTCTTTGACGAGCACGAGATGGTCGAAGGTGTGGCGAGAAAAATTTCCGGGGTGGTGCATCAGCGCGGGCAAATCACGCTGCTCGATGGCCTGCCTGCGGGTTCGCGGCTGGACGTGCTGCTGAAGGTGAACAGCGGCATGAACCGGCTCGGCTTCGCTCCGGAGGAGGTGCGCAAGACCTACGCTGCGCTGCAGGACTGCGCGGGCGTCGGCAAGGTCACACTGATGACCCATTTCGCCAACGCCGACGATGCGCGCGGCGTGGACTGGCAGATGGAAGCCTTCGAGCGTGCGGCTGCGGGCATCGCCGCGCCGCGCAGCCTCGCCAATTCGGCGGCGACGCTGCGTTATCCGCACACGCATTTCGACTGGGTGCGCCCGGGCATCATGCTCTACGGCTCCTCACCCTTTGCCGAGGTATCCGCCGAGGCGCTGGGGCTCAAGCCGGTGATGACGCTGCGTTCTGAGATCATCGGCACCTGCGAACTGAAGCCCGGAGACAGCGTCGGTTACGGCGGCATGTTCCGCGCCGAACGGCCGATGCGCATCGGCATCGTTGCCTGCGGCTATGCCGACGGTTATCCGCGCCACGCGCCGAACGGAACGCCGGTGCGGGTGGGTGATAGACTCAGTGGCACTGTCGGCCGGGTGTCGATGGACAAGCTCTGCGTGGACATCAGCGCGCTGCCCGGGGCAGGCGTCGGCACCCCGGTGGTGCTGTGGGGCGAGGGCAACCCGGTGGACGACGTGGCGCAGGCCGCCGGCACCGTCAGTTACGAGTTGATGTGCGCGTTGGCGGCGCGCGTGCCGGTCATCGAAAAAACTGAAGTGCGTTGACCATCAAACCTGGAGGGAGATCGGTGTATGCCCTGGCGTGACTGGCAGCACGATATCGAACGGCAATTCAATCCGCGGGCCTGGGCCACCGACGTGGAGACGCAGCATGCGCTGCGCGGCAAGCTGTCGGCGGCGGCGCGGCAGCGGCTGCAGGGCGAGTTCGGCGTGGCCTACGGCGACACGCCGCGGCAGAAGCTCGACATCTACCATGCAGGCAACAGCAAGGCGCCGATCGTGGTCTATCTGCACGGCGGCTACTGGCGGGTGGGCGAGAAGGAAAAGCAGGCCATCCTTGCCGAACCGCTGGTGCAGGCCGGATTCCCGGTGGTGATGCTCGGCACCGACCTCTGCCCGGCGGTGACGCTCGACACCATCGTCGCGCAGGTGATGCGCGGCATCGAATGGACCGCGCGCAATGCGGCGCGCGTCGGCGGCGACGGCCGCCGCATCTATCTCTACGGCCACTCGGCCGGCGCGCACCTCGCGGCGATGGGCCTCGCCGAGGACTGGTCCGCGCGCGGACTGCCGGCGGACCTGGTCTGCGGCGCGACGATGGTCTCCGGCATCTACGATGTCGAGCCGGTGCTGCACATCAGCGTCAACGAACTGATCCGCCTGACGCCCGACCGCGTCCATGCGCTGAGCCCGCAGTTCCATCCGCCGCGGCAGCCGGTGCCGCTGGTGCTGGCGGCCGGCGGCGAGGAGGCGCCGGGCTGGGTGGCGCAGACCACGGAGTACGCCGAGGCCTGCTGCAAGGCCGGCTGCCGGGCCGAAGTCATCGTCGTGCCGCACGAAGGACATTTCAGCACCATTCCGATGCAGGCCGATCCGGCTCATCCGGTCAATGCGGCGATGATCCGCGACCTGCGGGCACTGGCGCAGGGCTGAGATCAGGGGCTGAGATGGCAAAAGCAAAAACCGTTTACGTCTGCACCGAATGCGGCGGCCAGGCGCTGAAGTGGCAGGGACAATGCCCGCACTGCCAGGCCTGGAACACGCTGGTGGAATCTGTGGCCGACAATGCGGCGCCCTCGGCGAACCGCTTCTCGCTGATCGCCGAGACCGGCAGGCTGCAGAAGCTGTCGGAGGTCGAGGCGCGCGAGGAGTCGCGGGTTTCGAGCGGCATTTCAGAGTTCGACCGCGTGTTGGGCGGCGGGCTGGTGCCGGGCGCGGTGATCCTGATCGGCGGCGATCCGGGCATCGGCAAGTCGACGCTGCTGTTGCAGTCGCTGGCCACCATCGGCGCGCAGCGCAAGGTCATCTATGTCTCGGGCGAGGAATCGCCGCAGCAGATCGCACTGCGCGCGAAACGGCTCGGTGTCGAGGCGGAACATGTGCAGGTGCTGCCGGAAACCGGACTTGCAAAGATCCAGGCGGTGATCCAGTCGGAGAAGCCGGAGATCGCGGTCATCGACTCGATCCAGACGCTGTATTCCGACGCGTTGACCTCGGCGCCGGGCTCGGTGGCGCAGGTGCGCGAATGCGCGGCGCAGCTCACAAGACTGGCCAAGGCGGGAGGCACCACGATCATTTTTGTCGGCCATGTCACCAAGGAGGGCACGCTTGCCGGGCCGCGGGTGCTCGAGCACATGGTCGACACCGTGCTCTATTTCGAAGGCGACACCCATTCGAGCTTCCGCCTGATCCGCGCCTTCAAGAACCGCTACGGCGCGGTCAACGAACTCGGGGTGTTTGCGATGACCGACAAGGGATTGAAGGGTGTTGCCAATCCTTCGGCACTGTTCCTGTCGCAGCACGACAGCGAGGTCGCGGGTTCCTGCGTGCTGGTGACGCAGGAGGGCACGCGGCCGCTTCTGGTCGAAGTGCAGGCGCTGGTCGACGAGGCGCATGCGCCGAATCCGCGGCGGCTGTCGGTCGGCCTCGAGCAGAACCGTCTGGCACTGCTGCTCGCGGTATTGCATCGCCATTCCGGCATCGCCTGTTTTGACCAGGACGTGTTCGTCAATGCGGTAGGCGGCGTGCGCATCACCGAGCCGGCGGCTGACCTTGCGGTGCTGATGGCGGTGGTGAGTTCGCTGAAGGACAAACCGCTGCCGAAGAAGCTGGTGGTGTTCGGTGAAGTCGGCCTCGCAGGCGAAGTGCGGCCGGTGCAGCGCGGACAGGAGCGGCTCAAGGAGGCGGCCAAGCTGGGCTTCACCCATGCGCTGGTGCCCCAGGCCAATCAGCCGCGACAGCCGATTGCCGGGCTGAAGGTTATTGCCGTTCGCCGCATTGAGGATGCCGTCGTACATTTCCGTGACGGGTTCTGAGGTGACCATGATGTGGGCACCGGCGGTTTCGCCGGGTGCTGCATTGCGGTAAAATCGGCCCCATTCCAGCAGCAAAAACAGAGTTCCATTCCTTGTTTCACATTCCGGAGCATCCATGAAGGTTTTAGTGACAGTCAAACGCGTCATCGACCCGTACGTGAAGGTGCGCGTGAAATCCGACGGCACGGGCGTCGAGACCGCCAACGTCAAGATGGCGATGAATCCCTTCTGCGAAATCGCTGTCGAGCAGGCCGTGCGCATGAAGGAGGCCGGCATCGTGACCGAGATCGTCGCCGTGTCGGTTGGCGTCCCCCAGTGTCAGGAAACCTTGCGCACTGCGATGGCGATGGGCGCCGACCGCGGCATCCTGGTCGAAACCGCGGCTGAAGTGCAGCCGCTGGGCGTGGCGAAGCTGCTGAAGGCGATCATCGACAAGGAACAGCCGAAGCTGGTGATCATGGGCAAGCAGGCGATCGACGACGATTCCAACCAGGCCGGCCAGATGGTGTCGGCATTGCTGGGCTGGCCGCAGTCGGCGTTTACCTCGGCCATCGCGGTCAACGGCGACAGCGCCGATGTGACCCGCGAGATTGATGGCGGCCTGGAGAAGCTGACGATCAAGCTGCCTGCGGTGGTGACCACCGACCTGCGCCTGAACGAGCCGCGTTACGTCACACTGCCCAACATCATGAAGGCGAAGAAGAAGCCGCTGGAAGTGCTGAAGCCCGAGGCGCTGGGTGTTGATGTCGCGCCGCGTCTGAAAACGCTGAAAGTCGAGGAGCCGCCGAAGCGCAGCGCCGGCGTCAAGGTGGCCGATGTCGCCGAGCTCGTTGCAAAACTCAAGAATGATGCGAGGGTGATCTGATGTCCGTACTGGTAATCGCCGAACACGACGGCAAACAACTCAAGCCGGGCACCGCCAACACGGTCACCGCCGCGGCAAAGATCGGCGGCGACATCACGGTGCTGGTTGCCGGCCACCAGTGCGCCGATGCGGCGCAGGCGGCGGCGAAGCTTGCCGGTGTCGGCAAGGTGCTGCTGGCGGACGCGCCGCATTATGCCGGCGCAGTGGCGGAGAACATGGCGGCGCTGGTGCAGGGTGTCGCCGCGCAGTTCACGCATATCCTCGCGCCGGCCACCGGCTTCGGCAAGAATTTCATGCCGCGCGTTGCCGCGCTGCTGGATGTCCAGCAGATTTCCGACATCAGCGCAGTGGTGTCCGCTGACACCTTCGTGCGGCCGATCTACGCCGGCAACGTGATGGCCACCGTGCAGTCCGCGGACAAGATCAAGGTCATCACCGTGCGTGCCACCGGCTTTGATGCCGCGGGTGAGGGCGGCTCCGCCGCGGTCGAGAACCTCGCTGCCGGCCCCGATACCGGTCTGTCGAAATTCAACGGCCAGGAACTGTCGAAGTCGGACCGCCCCGAACTCACGGCGGCGCGCATCATCGTCTCCGGCGGCCGCGGCATGGGCAGCGGCGAGAATTTCAAGATACTCGAGGCGCTGGCCGACAAGCTGGGTGCGGCCGTTGGCGCTTCCCGCGCGGCCGTCGACTCCGGTTTCGTGCCCAACGACTACCAGGTTGGCCAGACCGGGAAGATCGTCGCACCGGAGCTCTACATCGCCATCGGCATATCCGGCGCGATCCAGCACCTGGCGGGCATGAAGGACAGCAAGGTCATCGTCGCCATCAACAAGGATCCGGAGGCGCCGATTTTCGCAGTGGCCAACTACTGGCTGGTGGAGGATCTGTTCAAGGCCGTACCGGAGCTGACCCAGGCGCTGTGATGCCGCTGTGAACCGCATTCGCCTGCGGTAACATGAAGGGCGCTCCCGCGGGAGCGCCCTTTTCGTTTGTGGAGGCTTCATGTCGACCTATGCCGCGCCGCTGAAGGACATGCAGTTCGCGATCGCCGAGTTTGCAGAGCTCGAGGGCATCACCGCGTTGCCCGGCTGCGGCGAAGTCAATGCCGAACTGGTCGAGGCCGTGTTGACGGAGGCCGGCAAGTTCGCGCAGGGCGTGCTCGATCCGCTGAACCGCAGCGGCGACAGGCAGGGTGCGCAATGGCGCGCCGGCGCGGTGACCGCACCCGAAGGTTTCGCGGAGGCGTACCGGCAATTCACTGCCGCCGGCTGGAACGGGTTGGCGGCAGACATCGAGTTCGGCGGCCAGGGACTGCCGCATTGCATCGCGCTGCCGCTGCAGGAAATGTGGAACAGCGCCAACATGGCCTTCTGCCTGTGCCCGATGCTGACCACCGGCGTGCAGGAGGCGCTGACCCATCATGGTTCTGCGGACCTGATCAAAACCTACATGCCCAAACTGGTGTCCGGTGAATGGACCGGTACCATGAACCTGACCGAGCCGCAGGCCGGTTCCGACCTGTCGGCGGTGCGCAGCCGCGCCGTACCCGAGGGTGACCATTACCGCATCCAGGGCACCAAGATCTTCATCACCTGGGGTGAGCACGACATGGCGGAGAACATCGTGCACCTGGTGCTGGCGCGCCTGCCCGATGCGCCGGAGGGCGTGAAGGGCATCTCGATGTTCGTGGTGCCGAAGTTTCTCGTCAACGCCGACGGCAGCCTGGGCCCGCGCAATGACATCCGCTGCGTGTCGATCGAACACAAGCTGGGCATCCACGGCAGTCCGACCTGCGTGCTGGCTTATGGCGACAGTGGCGGAGCGACCGGTTACCTGGTCGGCGAACCCAACCGCGGCCTCGAATACATGTTCACGATGATGAACCACGCACGACTGGGCGTCGGCATGGAGGGCGTGGCGATCGCTGAACGCGCTTACCAGCATGCGCTGGAATACGCGCGGACGCGGGTGCAGGGGCGGGCGATCGGGCAGAGGAGCGGCGACCGGGTGACCATCATCCACCACCCCGATGTGCGGCGCATGCTGATGACCATGCGCGCGCAGACCGAGGCGATGCGCGCGCTGGGTTATCTTGCGGCGGGCGAGCTGGACCGCGCGAAGCGCCATCCCGACGCGGAAGTCCGCGCCCGCCACCAGGCGCGGCTGGACCTGCTGACGCCGGTGGTCAAGGGCTGGTGCACCGAGCTCGCGGTGGAAATTGCATCGCTCGGCGTTCAGGTCCACGGCGGCATGGGTTTTGTCGAGGAAACCGGTGCCGCGCAGTACCTGCGCGACGCGCGCATCACCACCATTTACGAGGGCACCACCGGCATCCAGGCCAACGACCTGATCGGACGCAAGGTTGGTGCCGAACAAGGCGCCACAGCGCTGGCACTGATTTCCGAGATGCGCGCGCTGGATGGTTCGCTGGCGGCAACCGGCGCGACGCTGGCGCTGGCGCGCGCCGTGTTTGCGGAGGCCGTGGATGGCCTCGAAGCCGCAACGCGCTGGCTGGTCGACCGTTACCGCGCGGAGCCTGAGCCGGCTGCTGCGGTGGCGGTGCCCTACCTGAAGCTGTTCGGCACGGTCGCCGGGGGCTGGCTGATGGCGCGTGCGGCACTGATCGCGCTGGAGCGCCGCGACAGTCCGGGCGCCGACCGCGTGTTTCTGGAGGCCAAGCTGGCGACGGCCTGTTTCTATTTGGAGCATCTGCTGCCGCAGGCCGCCGCGCTGTCGCGCACGGTGACGCAGGGTGCGGGGAGCGTGCTGGCGCTGGATCCGGCGGCTTACTGAATGAGGTCCGGTTTACCCCGCGCGGTGCTCCTGCTGCTGTGCCTGCTGCCGCCGCTGCCGGCGTCGGCTCAGCTGAGCTGCGAGCAGCTGGTGGCTACCGCGCAGGCCGGGATCAAGCTGCGCGACCAGGGTGCCAGTCTCGGCCAGGTGCTGGCCGAGACCGAAAAAAGCGGGCTGCGCGAGCGGTTCCGGCCGGAGGAGCTGGCATTGATCCGCCGCGCGCTGCAGCTGACCTTCACCGGGGAAGTGTCCCTCTACGAGCTGGCTGAAACCTGCGCTGCCGGCCAGGGCGGCGCCCGCCGCTGAGCGGCGTGAATGCGTTATATTGTCGCGCGCAAACCCGGCCGCACCGGCCGGCACCGGAGGAAATTCAGATGAAGTCGAGCAGTCAATGGCTGGCAGTGGTGGTGGCTGGTGTTTTCCTGGCGGCGGGCGCGGCAATCGCGCAGAAGCAGCCGAAGGTGCCGCCCGAGTACGAGCGCGAAGGCGGTCCGTACGTGCCGACGCCCAACGTCGTCGTCGACCAGATGCTGAAAATGGCGAATGTCAGCGAAAAGGACTATGTGATCGACCTCGGTTCCGGTGACGGCGTCATCGTGCTGACCGCGGGCCAGCAGATGAAGGCGAGTGGTTACGGCGTCGACATCGACGAGGAGCTGATACGCAAGAGCAACGAGCGCGCGAAAAACCTCGGCATCGACGGCCGCGTGCGTTTCGAGGCCCGGGACATTTTCAAGACCGATGTCAGCAAGGCAACTGTGGTGACGCTCTACCTGTTGCCGGAGTTCATGCAGCGCTTGCGCCCCAAGCTGTTCAGCGAGCTGCGCCCCGGCACGCGCATCGTTTCGCATGACTACCATTTTGAACAGTGGCAGCACGACGCCGATATCAGTTTCGACGTGCCGGAGAAAGAATTCATTTCCGGCGTGCCGCGTGCAACGCTCTACCTGTGGATCGTACCGGCGAAAGTGGCGGGCGGCTGGAATCTCAAGGTCGAGGGTAATGGCGATTACGACCTGACGCTGAAGCAGCACTACCAGAATGTCGAGGGCACGGTCGACGGCCGCGGCCGCAAGGCCGGGCTCACGCTGCTCGATCCCAGGGTCAGCGGCACCGACATCAGCTTCGTGATCCTGCACGGCAACAATCGCGGCCGTTTCACCGGGCGCGTCAACGGCGACCGCATGGAAGGCACCGCGGTGTTCAGTGACGGCAAATCGATGCGCTGGCAGGCGGTTCGCGGCAAGGCCTGAGCGTTCATCTGCATTAGGTTATTGCCGTCGAGGCGGCAGTCCGGAGGGCGCTGTATCTTAGGGTGCTACAGGCGTTGTAGTAAGCCAGAAATACAGGCAGCCAAGCGGTGCGCCAGGCAATGTTTTGCCGCATATTTCCACGGATCCGTTATTTGCACGAGGCACGTAAGCGTGCCATTGTTTATAGCGGGACTTGCGCAGCAGTTGTGCGCGCGGGCATGTGGCTCGTGCCTAGAAGTATCGATCTTAGTGCAGGCTTGGTGCGGTCGGGAGTTGCGATTTTTTAACCCGGAATCCTTTCGAGCGTCTGTGTTTGAGTGACTTGCGCGCTGTGCACACCCTAATTCCAATTGAGGCGGCAACCGGGGACGACCCCTACATGATTAACTCGTTGGATCAAAGCTTTGTGCTCCGGAAAAGATGATTTTGGCATTCTGATGAGTGTTTACTCGGTGGATTCTCTTGAGATTTTGAAGGGTCAAGAACCCTAGTTCCTCAGACACTTCCGGATGAGCAATCTATTGCACATCACACCTTAGTGTGGAGGTGAGTGTTCGTGCTTTGGATATGTGGCGTTCGCAAAATGGGTTTCCCCCGCTTTCCCGGACACATTTGGTAAGTTAATGAGCTTATTGGAGGTGTCC